>Ga0183100_1000006_pt1 | contig 294756 bp, 232 predicted proteins | sample Biomet2_FD_127789 | JGI IMG/M metagenome (GOLD analysis project Ga0183100, IMG submission 127789) | Microbial communities from bioreactor (seeded with anoxic lake sediment) at LBNL, California, USA - Biofuel metagenome 2 | ecosystem: Engineered > Bioreactor > Anaerobic > Unclassified ...
TACCGTCGCCCGCACGAAGAAGGTCTTTTCTTCAGTCTGTTCCGTCTTCCCCATAAGGGTGAACGGGCAGAGGAACAGAGCATTCATCTCTTGTATGAGAACATGCGCAAGGTCAGTCCGGCTACGATGCGCGACATTTCGATCAGTATGTTCGCCCGTCATTTGGCAATTATCGGCGTAAAAAGTAGACACAGTCATTCAGGTTCTGTATATTCGGTCATTCGTCTATGATCGTTATCAGGGCTGTTGTCCCAACAGAAAAACAGTGACAACTGCGAGACTCAGCTTTCATAAACAACTGTGTGATAGCTTGATAATGCTTTTTATAGGTCCCGTTTTAGCCTCTGATCCCTATAATATATTGATTAATAAGTGTTTGACGTGACGGGAATGTCTGCAAAACTTGATTTCTTATTCCGAACTCAAATAATGATTGCATTTAAACCTCAGGCTGAAGTAACTCAGTACATAATTTGTTCTATTTTAAACATATATCGAGCTGAAGTACTGCTATCATAATGCTGATAATTAGGCAGAATTATAATTATCACTGGGATGTTACTTTATTTATAATAAAATTGACTTCATCCTTAGTTTTAGTATCAAGAAAAATCAGTGTCATGTCTTTATTGTTAATAATAATATTGTATTGTTATTAAATTTTTTATTATATAAGTATATTTAATAAAATAATAAATGGTTTTATGTACTATCTTTTTGTTATAGAGTTAAATTTATTATTATTTTTCCTCATTAATTTGATAATAAATTATTCTTATTTCCTTATTAATGTAATTAATAGTCTTTAAATAGTCTTTATGTATGACATTATATATGTCAAAAAGATAGATTATTAATTTTTCTAATAAAACAGAATGAATTTTGCGTAATAATAATTAAATTTGTATGAATTTTATTTTTGTTGTTTTAATTAATTAAAGAGAGACTTTTATGAGAAAAAAAATGTTGTTGTTTGTGACATGTCTTTTGACCGTCGTCTCTATGACAATTGCTCAAACTTCTAAAACTGTTGCAGGTGTTGTGATATCTTCAGAGGATAATCAGCCTGTTGTAGGAGCGTCTGTTTCGGTGAAAGGTACCAAATTGGGACGAATCACCGATGTAAATGGAAAATTTAGTATTCCTGGAGTTCCAAATTCAGCAAAGACATTGGTGGTTACCTATGTTGGTATGCAACCTCAAGAAATTGCGATTAAGCCGGGCATAATTAAAATTGTGATGGAGCCTGATTCAAAAATGCTTCAAGAGGTCGTTGTTACCGGTATGCAGAAGATGGATAAAAGATTGTTCACCGGTTCTACTTCAAAAATTACTGGTGATAAAGCTCGTTTGGATGGTGTGGCCGATGTCAGTCGAGCTCTTGAAGGTCGGGCTGCAGGTGTCTCTGTTCAAAATGTATCTGGAACATTCGGTACTGCTCCTAAAATTCGTGTTCGTGGCGCTACTTCTATTTATGGTAGTTCTAAACCTTTGTGGGTTGTTGATGGTGTTATTATGGAAGATGTAACAGAAGTCAGTGCAGACGATCTCTCGTCAGGGGATGCTGTTACACTGATAAGTTCTGCCATTGCTGGATTGAATGCTGATGATATTGAGAGTTTTCAGATATTGAAAGATGGTTCTGCCACTTCTATCTATGGTGCCCGTGCCATGGCCGGCGTTATCGTTGTTACTACAAAGAAAGGTAAAGTAGGAACTAATAAAATAAGCTACACAGGAGAATTTACCATGCGTCTCAAGCCTAGTTACCGACAGTTCAATATAATGAATTCTCAGGAACAGATGGGTGTTTATAAAGAAATGTATAACGATGGATATTTGTCTCTTGAACGAAGCTATCGTGCTGCCAATAGTGGCGTTTATGGCAAAATGTATCATTTGATGAATTTATACGATACTACTAGTGGAAAATTTGGTTTGGCTAATACACAGGAAGCGATGAACGGATACTTACGTGAAGCCGAATATCGTAATACGGATTGGTTCGATGTGTTATTTAATAATTCATTATCAATGAATCATGCTATTAGTCTATCTTCTGGTACAGAAAAAGCTTCTTATTATACCTCTTTAAGTTTTATGAGCGATCCGGGTTGGTCGAAGCAAAGCAAAGTAGAACGTTATACGGCCAATATCAACGCTTTGTATAATATATATAAAAATCTGTCATTGAACTTAATAGGTAATACTTCTTATCGTAAACAAAAAGCTCCTGGTACATTGGGCGGTTCAACCAATGTCGTTACAGGTGAAGTCTCTCGTGATTTTGATATTAATCCTTATTCTTATGCTTTGAATACCTCGCGTACTCTTGATCCGGGCGCTTATTATGTTCGTAATTATGCTCCATTCAATATTCTTCACGAATTGGATAATAATTATATTAATATTGATGTGGTCGATATGAAATTTCAAGGTGAGTTAAAATACAAGCCGATACCAAAAGTTGAATTGGCAGTGTTAGGCGACTATAAATATTCAACATCTACCCAAGCTCATCAAATAAAAGATTACTCAAACCAGGCTATGGCATATAGGGCAATGGATGATGCTACAATGCGAGATGCAAATCCTTGGCTATATACAGATCCTGATGTTACCAATTCTTTGCCTATAAGTGTATTGCCAAATGGTGGGTTTTATCGCGAAACTAAATATTCGATGAATAGTTGGGACTTCCGTGCGACAGCAAGTTATAATGATGTGTATAAAAACGATCATATTGTTAACTTTTTTGGTGGTATGGAAGTGAATAATACTGATCGTAAAAAAACATGGTTTGATGGTGCAGGAATGCAATATGAGATGGGGTACTTGCCTGCTTACGACTATCGCTACTTTAAGCAAGAAAGCGAACAAAACACTCCTTATTATTCTGTGGATAATAGTCATGAACGTGAAGTTTCTTTTTTTGGAACTGGAACTTATTCTTATCAAGGTAAGTATATTGTCAATGGGACAATTCGTTATGAAGGTTCTAATAAATTGGGTAAGAGCCGTTCTTCTCGTTGGTTGCCAACATGGAATATTTCTGGTGCATGGAATGCTCATGAAGAGAAATTTTTTGAGAAATTGAAGCCTGCGATATCTCATTTAACATTGAAAGCTTCATATTCTTTGACGGCTGACCGTGGTCCGGCTTCTGTATCCAATTCGCGTGTGATAATTGAAAGCTATAATCCGTGGAGACCTTTCACTAATGTTAAAGAATCGGGTTTAGAAATATCGAGTTTGGAAAATAGTGATTTAACTTATGAGAAGAAACATGAGTTGAATATCGGTACCGACATGGGATTTTTGGATAATCGTATAAATGTCTCCTTTGACTGGTACAGGCGTAACAATTATGATTTGATTGGGCCGATCCGTACGATGGGTGTTGGTGGTGTGATTACCAAGTTTGCCAATGTTGCTAGTATGAGGTCGCATGGCGAGGAATTTACTATCTCTACTCGTAATATTGAAACAAAAAATTTTAAATGGTCAACTGATTTTATTTTCTCACATTCTAAAAATACAGTAACCAAACTAGATGCAACTTCTCGTGTTATCGATATGATTACTGGTAGTGGTTTCACCAAAAAAGGATATCCTGTCCGTTCACTATTCTCGATTGATTATAAAGGGCTAAACGAGAAAGGTATTCCAACCTTTGTAAATGAAAGTGGAAATATAGTAACAAGCGATATATACTTTCAGTCAAGAGATATCAGTCATTTAATTTATGAAGGATCTACGGATCCTACAATTACAGGAAGTTTAGGGAATACCTTTGCTTATAAAAACTTTAAACTGAATGTTTTTGCTACCTATTCATTTGGTAATAAAATACGTTTGGATCAAGCCTTCTTTAGTTCCTATTCAGACTTGGATGCTATGCCAAAAGAATTTAAAAATCGATGGACTTTACCGGGAAATGAAAAGAAAACTGATATTCCGGTCATTGCCGATCGTCGGTTACGTCAGCAAGATTCCCATTTGAGTTATGCCTATAATGCATACAACCGCTCTACTGCAAGAGTGGCAAAAGGTGATTTTATTCGTCTAAAAGAGGTTTCTCTAGTATACGATTTTCCTAAATCATGGTTAAAACCTTTGGGGTTAACAAATTTCTCTTTAAAACTCCAGGCTACGAACCTTCTATTGCTTTATGCTGATAAGAAATTAAATGGTCAGGATCCTGAATTCTATAATACCGGTGGTGTGGCAGTTCCAATGCCACGTCAATTTACATTTACAGTAAGAATGGGTCTTTAATATTAATAATACTGAATATGAAAAAAATAAATATACTATTCACACTGCTAGGAACTGTGTTAGGTTTATCTTCTTGTAACAGTTTCTTAGATAAATTGCCGGATGATAGAGCCGAATTAGATTCTCAAGCAAAAATAACATCCTTATTAGTCTCGGCATATTCTACTCATTCTCCTGCTATTGTAATGGAATTTAGTACAGATAATGAGGCGGATAATGGGCCTTTGTATACTTCTGATAAAACTCAGGAAGAAGCCTATCTATGGAAATCCATAACAAATGAATCTAACGATGATCCTAAGTATATTTGGCAAGCCGGTTATGAAGCCGTTGCTGCTGCGAATCAAGCTTTACAAGCTATCAATGATTTGGGAAATCCTACTGCTTTGAGTGGACAACGAGGAGAAGCCTTGATGTGTAGGGCTTGGGCTATTTTTCGTTTGTCTAACATCTTCTGCCTCGCATATAATCCACAAACAGCTGATAAAAATTTGGGGTTACCTTATCCTCTAGAACCTGAAAATCATGTTGTTGTTGCTTATAAACGTGGTAGCATGAAAGAACTTTATGAGAAAATAAGTAAAGATGTTGAAGAAGCTCTGCCTTTAATCAATGATAATATCTATACGGTTCCTAAATATCATTTCAATCGCAAAGCGGCGTATGCTTTTGCCGCTCGTTTCAATTTATATTACTTGCAATATGATAAGGTGGTTAAATATGCAAATGAAGTACTAGGAGAAAATACATCTGTAAATCAGTTGCGAAATTATGCTTCATATATGAGTTTGGGCTATGCTGACTGCGGTAATCAGTGGGTACAATCAACAGAAAATCCTAATTTGATGATGCAAACAGCTTATTCTTTAGCTGGCCGTATGCTATGTGGCTTATCATATCCACGTTATGGACATGGAACAACTACTATTAATAATTGTGAGACTTACAGGGCTTTAGGACCTTGGGGAACAAGTGGATCTAATGGTTTGTTATATCCTGCGACCCATATGTTCGGTGGAGTACAGAATGTGTATTTCCCCAATCAAGTTGAATTTTTCGAGATTACTGATAAAGTAAATCAAACAGGTCTTCCTCATATTGTAGAAGTGCCATTCACTACGGATGAAACATTGACATGTCGTGCTGAAGCGTATGCTATGACCAAGCAATATGATAAAGCATTGGGCGATCTGAATTTGTGGCAACAATCACATTGTTATGCTACGCGTAATAACTATACATTGAAGACTTTGACGTTAGATTATTTAAAAACGTTTTATGATGCTATAGCATACACGCCTGTTCCAGTGCAAGCCGATAAAGATCGAACCATAAAGAAGACGTTGAATCCACAAGGCTTTACCGTTGAGCCTGGAGATCAAGAAAATCTTATCCAATGTATCCTTCATTTTCGTCGTATAGACGCAATAAAGACTGGACTTCGTTTTTGTGACCTTAAACGCTATGGTATTTCATTCAGTCATAACGTGAACGGTTCTGATCCTATTGTTTTTAAAGCAGGTGATCTTCGTGGTGCCGTGCAGATTCCTAATGATGTAATCACTGCAGGTTTGGAAGCTAACCCTAGAGAAAACTAACTCCTAAATAAATATGATTATGAAATATATAAAGTTTATACTAATTGTTGCTGCAACATTGGTTATTGGTTCATGCAGCAATGAGAAATTGGATCCAAACAGTATCTTCCCTACTGAATCTCCAGAGAGGAATGCTTTTGATACCTGGCTATTGAATAACTATACGACTCCTTATAATATTGCATTTAATTATTTATATAAGGACAATGATACTGATCAATCTTACAATGTGATTCCTGCCGAAAAAGATAAGTCTATTGCTTTGGCTATAATGATAAAGCATGTGTGGTTAGAAGCTTATGCAGAATGTTGTGGCGAAAATTTTATAAAAACTTATTCTCCTCGCGTCATGCAGTTGATCGGTTCTGGAGCTTATAATTCTAATGAGTCAATGGTTATGGGAACGGCTGAAGGTGGCCTTAAAGTAATGCTCTATAATGTGAATGCTATTGATATAAATAATCCTTATATTGATGTCGAGAACCCATACGTCGATAAAACTAATCCGACTAAAGATTTGAATTACTATTTTTTCCATACAATGCATCATGAATTTGGACATATTTTGAATCAAAAGAAAAATTATTCGACTGATTTTAATCTTGTCTCTGCCGCTAAGTACAAATCAACTGATTGGATTAATTTGAATGATGCCGATGCTCCTAAATTAGGATTTGTCTCTGGTTATGCAAGTTCTGAAGCAAGAGAAGATTTTGTAGAAATATATTCTATTTATATTACTCATTCAGAAGCTTGTTGGCAAAAGATTCTTTCCGATGCTGTTAATGGTACCGATACTTCGGGAAGAGATGCTATCATTGCAAAGTTCAATATTATTAAAAATTATTTTAAAACTAGTTGGAATATAGATATCACTCAACTACGTGATGTAATATTAAAACGTTTTGAAGATATTAAGACTCTTGATTTGAAAAATCTAAAATGATGAATGATATGAAAATATTAAATATAAGAATAATCAATTTACTGTTTATATCAGTAATTTTGTCTGTACTTGGATCTTGTACTCCTGAGGTCGACAGTGTTTTTGATGATTCATCTGCTAATCGAATAACAAAAGCCTTGCAGGTTGATAAAGAAATCTTACAAGGTGCTAAAAATGGCTGGCTAATGAAGTATTATCCGGCATCTGATCAGCGATATGGTGGTTATAATATGTTGGTGAAATTTGGCACAGATGGAAATGCTGTTATTGCGTGTGACAAATTCGATGCTTCAAAAACATCTACATCCAATTACTCTTTAGTTCAAAGTGCAGGCCCGGTTCTGACGTTTAATGAGTATAATGAAATTATTCATTATTTTTCTGATCCTGTCAATTCTGATGGCATTGGAAAAAAGGGTGACGGAATGTTGGGGGATTTTGAATTTACTCTTCGAGAGGTCTCGAATCAGAAAATTGTGATGTATGGCAAAAAGACAAATTCTCGTATAGAAATGACACCTATTTCTCCGGATACGAATTGGACCAACTATTTAAAAAGTATTCAAGTGGCCGAATATAATATGGGATTTGGTATGTACAGTTATGTTGCCGGAAATATTACGGCTAAAGTAACTATGTCCTATAGATCAATGACGATGAATTATGCCGATGAAAAGGGTAATAATATTTCTACGAATATACCCTATCTTGTAACTCCTACAGGATATGAGTTGTACGATACTTTATCTATCGGCAATGTAAAAGTGAAAACGTTGACATATAATGCCGGTAATCATGAGTTTGTATCTGATGGCACAGGAGGAGCTAAACTGTATGGTATAATTACTCCGCTTAATCAATTGTTAACAGGGGGATCCAATTGGTATTTTTCATATGGAAATTTGAGCACATTTGGACAACCTTATTGGGATAAAGCTGCAAATGATCTATATACTAAAGAGGGTGAGGTCTTGAGTTATATGTATCTAAATGCTAATATAATCTATTTTAAAAGTGGCAGTTATCCAGGGAAATATACAATGACTTCATCTCTTCAAGGAGATAATAATATTGGATTTAAGTTGTCTGGCTATGATAGCAATGGTCAATTTTATTATACTAACGGTTATTTTCAATATTTTCTGTATCCTTTCTGTGGGGCTAGCGGAAGATCATTTACTCTTTCATGTGACAATATTCAGAACCCTACAGTTATAATATTGACAGATGTAACTGATTCGAGCAATGTTATTACATTGACAAAGAAATCATCAGCTCCTTATTGAAAATATATTTAAAGATCACTTTTATTTGATTGTGAAATTGTGTTATTCTCTCTCTAAATAGTTTCTTTAATTAATAAGAGGATGTGACTTAGTAGTTACATCCTCTTTTCGAAATATATAAAGAAGTTTCCACAACAACTTCCGTCTATTCCCAGTACTTCATGCGAGACAAATATTTGCCAGCATCTTTTTCGGACCCGAATAGGGTTTATTTATTTTTAAATTAAAATTGTATGATGAACTTATTGCCTTACGGTGGTAATCAGTTGCTCTATATAATATCCATTTTTGTTTTCTCGCTACGGTGATTATGAAAAGCGAAATCAAAAAAAGAAATATTTATCTTCTGTTAAAAAACCAATATGCGTGCAGTATCTTTATATTCTAAGTATTTATATCTATGTAGTGTAGAAGTTATAAACAAATGATAAAAACATAATGTTAGAACAATGAAGACTTTTAATTATCTTATGGCGGGAGGTCTATTCTTTATTTGTTTAGCCTTTCAATCGTGTCTAGATGACGATGATTCTTGTGTGGACAAATCTTATCCAAATGCTCTTGTTACTGTAAAACAAGATAATGATAAATCTTTGTTTTTGCAATTGGATGATAAGACCAAGCTGTTTCCTGTTAATATGAAATCTTCGCCTTTTGGGAACAAAGAAGTGCGTGCTTTAGTCAATTTTGATGAGGCGACAGGTTCTAAGGATCAATATAACAGAAACGTGTATGTCAATTGGATAGACAGTATAAGAACCAAAAAAATGGTTCCTGATCTGGGATCTCAAGATGATGCCATTTATGGAAATGATCCAGTGGAAATTGTAAATGATTGGGTGACGATAGTAGAAGACGGCTACTTTACTCTTCGTTTCAGGACAGTGTGGGGAGGTGACAGGACAAAAATTCATTATGTGAATCTGTTGGCAGGTCAGAATCCGAACGATCCATACGAAATAGAGTTTAGACAGAATGCTTCGGGTGATGTATATGGAGCAATGGTAGATGCACTAGTTGCATTCAAATTGGATAAGTTACCCGATACAAAAGGTAAGACTGTGAAATTAAAATTAAAATGGAAATCATTTACGGGCGATAAAACAGCAGAATTTGACTATTGCTCTGGTGTGTTATTACCCACTAAGTCAACACCAAGCTATGTGAAAAACGTAATGAATATCAAATGATTGATTCATAGAATTTCAACCTAGAGGTATTAATCATCACAGGGTAGTCACATTCAATTGTGGCTACCCTGAATTTGTATAAGCATGATATCTGAACTAGCAAACGTGTGGTGACGGCTTGATAATATATATAGTTGTATACTTGTTTGTGTAATATCAAAAAGAAACTATGTCTTGTGAAAAGGCAAAATAACTTCTTTTTATTGTAATATTCCCAAAAGAAATAATCTGCTATATTAGCGCGCTTAATGTTGACATAATGATATGTTTTAATTGTGAAATATACTCTTGTGCTATTATCGCATATTCTCTAATTGTGTATTAATATTCCATGTTCGTTTATTTATTTGCATAAATGTTCATTTTGAGAAAATGCATTAAGTTTCAATCTATTCTATAATGCCGTTTTGCTAGTGCTGTTTTGTTATAGTTTGTGCTGATTAAGGCTTATTTTGTTTTATATTGAAAGAATCTCTTTCTGAAAAGATTATTTAATATACATAAAACAAATACATATTTATCAAAATGAAATATTTTTCTTATCTTTGCCGTGCATTTTGATATTTTCAATAGGTATTATTCTATATTAAAGACAGAGGTAAATGAAGAAACAAGAACTTTTTAACAACGAAACAAAAGCAATTCCTTATCAGCGTCAGCCCGAGCAGTTGGGCTTATATGAATCGGCTAACGAGCATGATGCTTGCGGTGTAGGAATGGTTATTAACATTCATGGTGAAAAATCCCATAATCTGGTAGATTCAGCACTGAAAGTATTGGAGAATATGCGTCATAGAGGAGCCGAGGGAGCTGATAATAAAACTGGTGATGGTGCCGGTATTCTGCTTCAAATTCCTCACGAATTTATTCTACTTCAAGGTATTCCTGTCCCTGAGAAGGGATATTATGGTACGGGCTTATTGTTTCTTCCGAAAGAAAGTAAGGATCAGTCTGTTATTTTGAGCATTATTATTGAAGAGTTCGAAAAGGCAGGGCTCAACGTCATGCATTTGCGCAACGTTCCTACTTGTCCTGAAATACTGGGTGAACAAGCATTGGCAAGTGAGCCTGACATTAAACAAATATTTATTACCGGCTTCGCTGCCGTTGAAACAGCAGACGGACAACTTTACCTTGTCCGTAAAAAAATAGAGAATCGTGTTCGTAAGTCGGAAATCGTTTCAAAAGACGACTTTTATATTGTATCACTCTCTACTAAAAATATTATATATAAAGGCATGCTGAGCTCTATGCAGCTCCGCAGTTATTATCCTGATTTGACAAATAATTATTTCACTAGTGGCATTGCATTGGTTCATTCGCGTTTTAGCACGAATACTTTTCCTACTTGGGGATTGGCTCAACCGTTCCGATTGCTTGCTCACAATGGTGAGATAAACACAATAAGAGGTAATCGTGGTTGGATGGAAGCTCGCGAAAGTGTGCTTTCTACACCGACCCTTGGCGATATTAATGATATTCGTCCGATTATCCAACCCAAAATGAGTGATAGCGCTTCACTTGATAATGTACTCGAATTTTTAATCATGTCGGGCATGAGCCTGCCGCATGCTATGGCTATGTTGGTTCCCGAATCTTTTAATGAAAAGAATCCTATCAGCGAAGATTTAAAAGCTTTCTACGAATATCATTCTATCTTGATGGAACCATGGGATGGACCTGCAGCATTACTTTTTAGTGACGGTAGATATGCCGGAGGTATGCTTGATCGTAACGGCTTACGTCCAGCTCGCTATACTATTACCAAAAATGATATGATGGTCGTTGCATCGGAAGTAGGCGTGATGAATTTCGAACCGAGTGAAATAAAGAGTAAAGGGCGTCTGCAACCGGGCAAAATTCTGTTGATAGATACTAAAGAAGGGAAAATATACACTGACGAAGAGCTGAAAAAACAACTCGCTGACGAGAGACCTTATCGTTCATGGCTGGCAGCCAATCGTATTGAGTTGAACGAGTTGAAGAGCGGACGTAAGATAACTCGGAAAGTAGAGAACTATGATCGGATGTTGCGCACTTTCGGCTTTACCCGTGAAAGCATCACGCGCATCATAGCTCCGATGTGTACAAATAGCATCGAGCCTACTGGTTCGATGGGCAATGATCGTCCGCTTGCTGTACTTAATGACAAGCCACAATTATTGTTCAATTATTTTCGGCAACAATTCGCTCAAGTCACCAATCCTCCTATCGATCCTATCCGCGAAGAGCTTGTGATGTCTCTAAGTGAGTATATAGGAGCCGTGGGAATGAATATTCTAACTCCTGACGAAACGCATTGCAAGATGGTTCGCCTGAATAATCCTATTTTGTCTAACACACAACTTGATTTGTTGTGCAATATACGTTATAAGGGGTTCAATACTGAGAAGCTACCGATGGTATTCGAAATAGCTAAAGGAAAAGTCGGATTGCAACAAGTGCTGACGGATCTTTGCAAAAGAGCCGAAGAATCGGTTAAAGAAGGTGTCAATTATATTGTTCTTTCCGATCGTTTCGTCGATGAGACTCATGCGGCTATTCCTTCGCTATTGGCAGTGAGTGCGGTTCATCATTACTTGATATCGGTAGGAAAAAGGGTGCAGACTGCGCTGATCGTTGAATCGGGTGAGGTTCAGCAAACGATGCATGCAGCTTTGTTACTAGGTTTTGGAGCTAGTGCACTCAATCCTTATATGGCATTTGCCATTCTCGATAAACTCGTAGAGGATAAAGAAATACAATTGGACTATAGTACTGCTGAAAAGAATTTCATTAAGGCGATTTGCAAAGGATTGCTTAAGATAATGAGCAAAATGGGTATCAGTACTATTCGTTCATATCGTGGTGCAAAGATTTTTGAAGCGGTAGGTCTAAGCGAAGAGTTGAGTAATACTTATTTCGGTGGCCTTTCTTCACATATTGGAGGCATTCGTCTCGAAGAAATAGCTCGCGATGCCATTGCCTTTCATGATGCAGGATTTAAACCTGTAAAGTTTGATCCAATATTACCGATGACCGGTATTTTGTCTTATCGCAAGGACGGAGAAAAGCATGCTTGGAATCCTGAAACGATCAGTACATTACAGTTGGCTACTCGTCTCGGCTCGTACAAAAAATTCAAAGAATTTACTGCGATGGTGGATAATGGCGAGAAGCCTATCTTCTTACGCGATTTCTTCGAATTCAAGCGTAAGCCCATATCAATAGACAAAGTAGAGCCTATAGAAAGTATTATGCCTCACTTTGTGACATCGGCTATGAGTTATGGTGCCTTGAGCCAAGAAGCTCATGAAACATTGGCTATTGCCATGAATGCTATCCATAGCCGAAGCAATACCGGTGAAGGTGGTGAAGATAATGAGCGCTACAAGAAACAACCCGATGGAACAAGTTTGCGCAGTGCTACCAAACAGATTGCTTCGGGACGTTTTGGTGTGACAACTGAGTATTTGGTAAATGCAGACGAAATACAAATTAAAATAGCGCAAGGCGCCAAGCCCGGAGAAGGTGGACAGTTGCCAGGTTATAAGGTCGATGAAGTTATTGCTAAAACTCGTCATTCTATTCCTGGTATTTCGCTTATTTCTCCTCCGCCTCATCACGATATTTATTCTATCGAAGATTTAGCCCAGCTCATCTTCGATTTGAAGAATGTGAATCCAAAAGCAATGATAAGTGTGAAGCTGGTTGCCGAAACAGGCGTAGGGACTATTGCTGCCGGTGTAGCAAAGGCAAAGGCTGATCTTATTACTATATCGGGTGCCGAAGGGGGTACAGGAGCTGCTCCTCAATCCTCTATCAACTATGCGGGTATCTCTCCCGAATTAGGTTTGAGTGAGACTCAACAAACATTAGTCCTCAATGGACTTCGCGGACAAGTGAAACTGCAAGTTGATGGGCAGCTTAAAACAGGACGTGATATTGTTACGATGGCAATGCTTGGTAGCGAAGAGTTTGGCTTTGGTACAGCTGTGCTCATTGTAATGGGCTGTGTAATGATGCGCAAGTGTCATCAAAATACTTGTGCTATGGGTATTACGACTCAAAATCCGGAACTTCGCAAGCGTTTCTTGGGGCGTGCCGAATATGTTATTAATTATTTCAAATACTTAGCACAAGAAGTTCGGGAATATTTGGCAGAAATGGGCTTTGAGAAATTCGACGACATTATTGGACGTACAGATTTAATTATACAAAAGCCTAATTATGGAGACGAAAAGACATCCTTAATAGATTTCGATAAATTACTTGCACGTGTAGACAATGGTGCTGCTATTCATCATATAACAAATCAGATTCACAATGTTGAACATGTGAAAGATCGTGATATTATTAAAGCTGCCAAAGAGTCTATCGAAACAGCTAAAGAGATCTCACTCGAATATACAATAGCAAATACAGATCGTGCTGTGGGTGCAATGTTATCCGGAGCAATAGCCGAGAAATATGGTGAAGTGGGATTACCCGAAAATACTATTAATGTGAAATTCAAAGGATCTGCAGGTCAGTCGTTCGGTGCATTTCTGATGCCAGGCGTCAGTTTCAAGCTCGAAGGAGAGGCCAACGATTATTTGGGTAAGGGACTTAGCGGTGGACGTATAGCCGTACTGCCTCCTAAACGATGTGATTTTGAAGCAGAACAAAATACAATAGCCGGTAATACTTTATTGTATGGTGCGACAACCGGTGAGGTCTATATCAATGGGCGGGTAGGAGAACGCTTTGGTGTGCGTAACTCTGGAGCTATTGCCGTGATTGAAGGAGCCGGTGATCATTGTTGTGAATATATGACAGGTGGACGAGTAGTCGTACTGGGTGATACCGGACGTAACTTTGCTGCCGGAATGAGCGGTGGAGTCGCTTATGTATGGAATAAAAAGGGTAATTTCGACTACTTTTGCAATATGGATATGGTAGAATTGAGTTTGATTGAAGATGCCAGCTATCAAAAGGAATTGCACGAACTTATTCGTCAACACTATTTGTATACCGGATCGAAACTTGCTCGAACGATGCTTGATAATTGGAATCACTATATTGAAGAGTTTATTCAAATAGTGCCTATCGAGTATAAAAAAGTACTCCAAGAAGAACAAATGAAAAAGCTGCAACAAAAAATTGCCGACATGCAGCGTGATTATTAATCTCGTAAAAAAAGAAAAAAGATATGGGAAATCCAACCGCATTTTTAACGATACCGCGCAAAGAGGCGGGATACCGTCCTGTTATCGAACGTATCACTGATTTCAGTCAGGTCGAACAAACGTTAAACTCTCACGATCGTCGCGAGCAGGCTTCACGCTGCATGGACTGCAGTGTACCTTTCTGCCATTGGGCTTGTCCTTTGGGCAACAAACAACCTGAATGGCAAGATGCTTTATACAAGGGCAAGTGGCGTTTAGCTTATACTTTGCTGAGCGAAACATGCGACTTCCCCGAATTTACGGGTCGTATATGTCCTGCGCTTTGCGAAAAAAGCTGCGTACTTAATCACTCTTGCAACGACCCCGTAACTGTTCGCGAGAACGAAGCTGCTATTGTAGAAACAGCTTTTAACGAAGGTTATATCGTAGCGCAGAAAATTAAACGTAATGGCAAAAAGGTTGCTGTTATCGGATCCGGCCCTGCCGGGCTTGTTGCTGCCAATCGTCTGAACCACATGGGCTATAATGTATCTCTTTTTGATGGTCATACTATGCCTGGAGGACTATTGCGCTATGGCATACCAAATTTTAAGCTGGATAAAATGGTCATTGACCGTCGGATGAAGATACTTGAAGCCGAAGGAATCAAATTCGAGATGAATAAAGAAATAGACTTTTCAAAATTGCCTGCTGGATATGATGCTTACTGCATTTGTACTGGGGCGCCGCAAGCACGTGATTTGTCTATTCCAGGGCGCGAATTGAAGGGCGTATACTTTGCTCTCGAATTACTTAGCCAGCAAAACGAATTACTTGAAGGCAAATCCTTTTCCAAGGAGGAGCTGATTAATGCAAAAGGTAAAAAAGTACTTGTCATTGGAGGTGGAGATACCGGTAGTGACTGTATCGGAACCTGTATACGTCAAGGTGCAAAAGAGGTGACTCAAATAGAAATCATGCCTAAACCGCCGATTGGCAACAATCCTGCTACACCATGGCCGATGTGGCCACAGACACTTAAAACGACTTCGAGCCATGAAGAAGGTTGCAAACGTTATTGGAGTCTCACCTCGAATCATTTTATTGGTAAAGACGGTAAAGTGACAGGCGTGGAAATAGAAGAAGTCGAATGGATACCTGCAGAAGATGGTGGACGTCCTTCTATGAAGTTGACAGGTAAAAAAGATATTATTGCTGCCGATATGGTATTGTTAGCAATGGGTTTCCTTAAACCACAGCAACCGAAGATGGCTGGCAATGTGTTCTTTGCTGGAGATGCTGCTTCAGGAGCGAGTCTTGTAGTTAGAGCTATGGCAAGTGGGCGAGAGGTCGCGACTAAAATAGATACTTTTTTAAAATAAATAAGAGATAATCAATAGAGAAGTCATTATTTGGCAAATATAACGGAGTCATCAATTAAATGATTGTTTAAATTATGTGTGGAATTGTTGGAATATTTAATATAGCGACGCAGAGCAAAGCTTTACGGGATAAAGCTTTAAGAATGTCGCAACGCATTCGTCACCGTGGTCCTGACTGGAACGGTATATATTGTGGGCAAACGGCTATATTGGCTCATGAACGCCTGTCGATTGTCGATCCTGAGAGTGGGGGACAACCTCTCTTTTCTCCAGACAGAAAGCATGTGCTTGCTGTTAACGGTGAAATATACAATCATCGGGATATCCGCTCGCAATATGCAGAGAAGTACGACTTTCAGACTGGCTCGGATTGTGAGGTTATTTTGGCACTCTATCAGGAGAAAGGTATAGATTTTTTAGAAGATCTGAGTGGCATTTTTGCTTTTGCCCTCTACGATGAAGAAAAAGACGAATACCTTATCGCCCGCGATCCTATAGGTGTGATTCCACTTTATATAGGTCACGATGATTCAGGAAAGATTTATGTAGCTTCAGAGTTGAAATCTCTTGAAGGGATGTGCGATACTTACGAACCATTTCTACCCGGTCATTATTATTGGAGTCGTGAGGGGAAAATGAAACGTTGGTATACTCGCGATTGGTTCGAATATAAAGCAGTAAAGGATAATGCAACAGATAGACAGCTATTGCACAATTCTCTTGAAGATGCCGTACAACGTCAACTGATGAGTGACGTTCCTTATGGTGTATTGTTATCTGGGGGCTTAGACAGTTCCGTGATTTCTGCGATAGCTAAAAAATTTGCTGCTAAGCGTATCGAGACCGGAGGTAATAGTGAGGCATGGTGGCCACAACTCCATTCGTTTGCAGTGGGGCTTAAGGGTGCCCCCGATTTGATTAAAGCTCGCGAAGTCGCCGATTATATAGGTACCGTTCATCACGAAATAAACTATACTATCCAAGAAGGACTAGACGCCATTCGAGATGTGATCTATTTCATTGAAACTTATGACGTGACAACTGTTCGTGCCTCTACTCCAATGTATCTTTTGGCACGTTTTATTAAATCGATGGGTATCAAAATGGTACTTAGTGGTGAAGGAGCCGACGAAATATTTGGTGGATACTTGTATTTTCATAAAGCTCCTGATGGTAAAGCTTTTCATGAAGAGACTGTGCGTAAATTGAGTAAACTCTATCAGTACGATTGCCTTCGGGCGAATAAAAGTCTCGCCGCATGGGGTGTAGAAGGTCGCGTGCCTTTTCTAGACAAAGAATTCCTTGATGTGGCTATGCGCATTAATCCACAAGACAAGATGTGTTCAGGTCATGATATAGAGAAAAAAATTATTCGGGAACAATTTTCTGATGTATTGCCTTCTAGTGTGGCTTGGCGTCAGAAAGAACAATTCTCTGATGGTGTAGGGTATTCGTGGATAGATACCTTGAAACAATATACTGCCGAAGCGGTAAGCGATGATGAAATGGCACATGCTGCCGAACGCTTCCCTATCAATCCTCCCATGAATAAGGAAGAATATTACTATCGTAGTATCTTTGCCGAACATTTTCCCAGTGATAGTGCTGCATTGACTGTGCCGAGCGTGCCCAGTGTAGCATGCTCTACGGCGGAAGCGCTCGCATGGGACGCTTCGTTCAGAGGGAAGAACGAACCGAGTGGTCGAGCGGTAAGCGAACATGAAGAAGCCTATTAGTAAAGTCCAAAATGATATAATCTAATGAAAAACCAATTAATTTACCCAAGACTAATCTGAAATATCTTTTACCAATCAACACATAGAGGGCATGTCAGACCGACAATGCTCTCTTTTTATATCCATTATAGACTTGGCTTCACTCTTGCCTTAGCATCTAAAAAATCAACCGTATGTTACTGCGGTAACTAACGGAAGTTATGGCAGCGACATACGTCTGTTTATTCTATCAGGTTTTATATTTTGCTCTTGCTTTTTCCTATTGGTATTGAAATACCTATTTGAGCATTGGCACATTTTGAATTGTTGCCTAGGAACATGTAGTCTGTGCCTAAGAAGAGAGGCCCGATTTTTAATCCTACACCGAATGAATTGCCTAAACTTTGAATCATTGAATAACTGCCTGTAAGGTTAAACCAACTGTTAGGACGGAAATTGGCAGAGAACGTCATTTCCGATATGTTGTTGGGTTGTGTATTACGGTTGGTATAAAGTACACCCAAAGAGAACTGTTTCACAAAAGCACATTCTGCACCTACTACAACAGTCGAAGCCAACGAGGTAGAACGCGATTTGGAGGCGTCTTCGCTACGCAAATCTAACATCTTATAATTTACTACATCTTTTCCACTTGTTATACTTTCAAAGTCTTGATAGTTGGTATAATCATAAGTCCTGGTCGATTTGCTTATGGCTGTTTTTGTACATCCTTTATTCCAATTAATAAAACCTAAGTCAAGAACAGAAGCTGAAAGCATGATATTAGAAATGGGACGAAACGTAAGGCCCAAATCTATAGCAGTGCCATAGCCGCCTATGCCGAAAGAACCGGCTTTAATATCGCTGATATATTTGTGATAGTTGTCTCCACCATCATCTTTGTTGCTATACTTTAATTTCAGACCTTTCAATGACGATTCCAACGTTGCATCAGTCACAATTTTAGCATAATAATCTTTATATTTTGTAGGATCGATCGTTCCATCTGTAGGCAAATATCCTTCTACATGGATATTGTTGATTTTCAAATTGGCATTACCCATACCCAAAAGGAACTTTAGTTTTGCACCTACTGTCCATCTTCGATTGATCTGACGGGCATACCCAAGACCTATCTCGGTGTAAAGATTGATATGAGCTTCGGCATCTTTCATATCATAAGTCTGTCCTGTCCAATTGTGATGGCTCTTATCTATGTCGTACAAATAATCGAATAGGCTGCGGTCAATATTAGCATTAATATCCGTACGTGTACCCACATTAACAGACCAGAAGCCTTTTCCCTTATGCCAACCAAAAGAAATAATATCTGCGTTGACCGATGCATTTATCTTATTTCTGTCTTTCAGATTATTGCGAAAACGGTCTTTCATATAAAATTCATTGTTATTCCGAAAAAGGTCGAGAATGTCACTTGTCCCAAAAGTATTCGATGCGATCGAAGCATTGATCGAACCGATAACAGGGATATTGAAAAAACTGTTGGTTGGATAAAGCGCCGGATTTAGTTTTATTCGTGCCGGAGCATCCATAAAATAGGCGCTACGTACGGACTGAGCACAAATTGGAACGACCGATATAAGATATAATAGGAGTATTGTAATTCTCTCTAATCGTATTTTTCTTTTCATAATCTTCAGATAGTATCTTAGTTTACTCAATAGAAAGTAATATTTTAAAATATTTTATCATTTTTATTGGCAAAGTTAAATAATATTTTTTGTAATACAATATATTTTTTGTCATATAAAAGCAAATGCTTATATAAATCAAGAGATAAGATCTTATCGTGAGCGAACGCAATAGTGGAAAAATAAAATATAATTGGTGTTTGGTTGGAAAAAAAGAAAATGTGACATTGACTTATTAAAGATATTTTCATTAAAATATCTATATAAATTTTGTTTGTCTCAGAAATTATGGTGATTATTGCATAAGATTATGCTTCAACTATTTTCTCATGAGTGGCATTCATACGGATAGACGATGTCCTATTTACTCGTTTTTTTGCGTGCTGAATTCTACTAAAAGTGAATTTATCAACATCAATTTTTAAATAAAGAATATTTTTAATCATGAAGAAATTAGTGCTGTCATTAACTCTCTTGTTAGCTTTTTTTGTATTGCCCTCTAAGGGGCAACCTCTTGCCCGTCGGTCCCCATACAATGTGTCGCAAGATCGTTTGTTGTATACAATTGGCTATGCTCATTTGGATACGGAGTGGAATTGGGATTATCCGACCACCATCAACGACCATATAAAGCGTACGATGGAAGAGAACTTTCGTCTGTTCGAGAAATATCCCGACTATGTATTCAATTTTACAGGATCTCGTCGGTACAATATGATGAAAGAATATTATCCTGAATTGTTTAAGAAAGTTCAAGATTATGTAAAAGCGGGACGTTGGTACGTTTCCGGTTCTTCTGTAGATGAAGGCGAAGTCAATATTACTTCTTCCGAGTCCCTTATTCGACAAATCCTTTATGGAAACGAATATTTCAAAAAAGAATTTGGTAAGGAGAGTTACGATTATATGCTCCCCGACTGTTTCGGCTTTCTGTGCAATTTGCCTACTGTTTTTCATTACTGCGGACTGCTTGGCTTTTCAACTCAGAAGCTCACCTGGCACTCGGCTGTTGGAGTACCTTTCAACGTGGGTGTGTGGAATGGCCCTGATGGAAAAGGCGTGATTGCGGCATTGAATGCTACCGATTACGGTGGACCTGTGGAGCCTCGTTTGGATGCAAGCCAAAGTTGGATAAAGCGTTTGGATGCGGATAAGGCAAAGACCGGATATGCTTTGGACTATCGTTATTATGGCGTAGGCGATATGGGCGGGGCTCCGCGAGAAAACGATGTGAAGAATGCCGTAGGAAGTCTGGGACATTCGGATAGCAATTTCAAAGTACTGCTTACTTCTTCCGATCAGATGTACAAAGATATTACTCCTCAGATTAGAAAACGTTTGCCGGTCTATTCGGGAGATTTGTTGCTCACAGAGCACAGTGCCGGTTCGATGACTTCTCAAGCTTTTATGAAAAGAATGAATCGGAAAAATGAATTGTTGGCTCAGTCGGCCGAACAAATCGCTGTTGCCGCCAATTATTTGAACGGAAGCGCATATCCGACGGAGAAAATGGCCAAATCATGGGACTTGGTTCTAGGCAGTCAATTTCACGATATATTGCCGGGTACTTCCATCCCCAAAGCTTATGAATATGCTTGGAACGATGAGTTTATTGCAGCCAACGGATTTGCTGAGGCTTTGCGGCACGGTGTGAGCGAAACGGCCGGCAGAATGAATACGCAAACGGAAGGACGTTCGATCGTTGTATACAATCCAGTTGCTAAAAACCGTGACGATATCGTAACTGCGGAATTGGCTTACTCGGAATTGCCCGGTGCCATATCCGTATATGATAAGGATGGGAGAGAGGTCCCTTCGCAAATCATCAGTAGGGAAGGAAACAAGTTGAAAATTGTTTTTGAAGCTGTCGTTCCGTCTGTTGGTTTGAGCGTATACGATGTACGTGAAAAAGCATCCGATATACAAAATGCAACTCTTAAGGTTACTTCCAATTCTTTGGAGAACGAATATTATAAGGTAAAATTCCTGCCCGACGGAGATATTGCCAGTATTTGGGACAAGAAAGCTTCAAAAGAACTTTTGTCTAAGCCGGCAGGCTTGGATTTCCATCAGGAACGTCCATCCGAATGGCCTGCATGGAATATGGATTGGAAAGATCGTAAAGAAAAACCGGTGGGGCGTATGAATGAAGACGCCGAGCTTCGAGTAGTTGAAAATGGTCCGGTGCGAGTAGCTCTACAGGTAAAACGTAAAGGACGCAACTCCGAAATAACTCAAACGTTCAGTCTTGCAAAGGGTGAATCGGGTAAACGTCTGGAAGTAACGAACAAATTGGATTGGCAATCACGCGAAGTGAGCCTGAAAGCTGCTTTCCCACTCACTGTTGCCAATGAAAATGCAACTTACAATTTGGGCGTAGGTACAATAGCCAGAAGCAATAATAACGAAAAGAAATTCGAAGTTCCTTCCAAAGAATGGTTTGACTTGACCGACAAATCTGGCCGATATGGAGTCTCTATTTTGGAAGATTGCAAATATGGTTCGGACAAGCCCGATAACAATACGGTGCGTCTGACTCTTCTCTATACTCCTGCTGCCAAACATTATGTTTATCAGAGTACGCAGGATTGGGGTATACACGATTTTAAATATGCCATCTATGGACATAAGGGCAATTGGAATACAGCCGAAACACCCTGGCAAGCCAAATACTTGAATGAACCGCTGTTGGCTTTTGAATCATCCAAACATGAAGGTATTTGTGGAAAATCATTTTCGATGGTTGGTTTGGACAATCCGCATGTTGGTTTGATGGCCCTCAAGAAAATGGAAGAGAACGACTACTTCCTGGTCAGAGTAAACGAACTCGCGGGTAAAGATCAGAAGCATGTGGCACTTACTTTCCCTTCTAAGATAGCGGATGCTTATGAGGTAAACGGACAAGAAAAACGGATAGGAACAGCACGAGTAAATGCAAATAGCATTGATTTCGACTTGAGTCATTATACGATTCGCAGTTTTGCTGTGAAATTGGAACAGACGGCAACCGATGACCTGGCTCAACAAGAGGTTAAGCTAGCGTACGACACCGATGTGATGAGCTATGATACCAACCGTGATGACGGACGCTTCTCTAACGGACAGTCCATCCCGGCAGAATTGGTACCCGATACTATAGCAAGCGAAGGCGTTCGTTTCATTGTTCGCAATAAGGACGATGAAAAAGATAATGCCGTCAGTTGTGCGGGACAGACCATTCAGTTGCCCGAAGGCAGTTATACCAAACTCTACCTCTTAGCTGCTGCCGATCATGACAAGGAAGCTGCTTTTGCAGTAGGTGATAGTCGTACGGCATTGCATATTCAATCATGGACCGGACGTATAGGCGAATTCTACAATCGTATTCTGAGTAAAGACAAGAATTCTGTCGTAGCAATGGAACTTCCATTTGCCAAAACAGCCAATATCGCTTGGTTTGCGTCACACGTGCATGATGCTTATCCTTCGCACAACGAAGCCTATCAGTATTGCTATCTTTATAAATACGAGATCAGCATACCTCAAGGTGCCAAGACCATTACACTGCCGGATGATAAAGATATTAAGATTGTTGCCCTGACAGTGGGAAAACCGAATTCGGAGAATGTCACGCCTCTACAACCTTTGTATGATACGTTCAAGGGAAATCCAACGTTCACATTAAGGCCTTAACTTTTCGCAGTCGCGACGAATTCTTATTAAATGGAGTGTTATATTTGTTCTTTGGAGATGTTACAAATCAATATCGCAAGGCAATCAAATATAACACTTCATTGAGTTATAAGGTATGATTCGATTAATTGAATGACAGATGAAAAACAAAAAGAGTTTTGCATGTCCGCAAATGAAAATAGCTAGATCTTGCTGTTTCTTATTCTTGTTGATAATAGGAACGGCAATATCTGTGGCACAAAATAAAACGAGCGATAGACAGCGTGCCATCCAAATCGTTAAAAAGATGACGCTGGATGAGAAAATCTCGCAATTGCACGGAACGAGCGATAAAAATAATTTCCGTATTGTGATAGGGGTCAAGCGGTTGAATATTCCAGATATGCCTCTATGCAACGGCCCGGCAGGTCTTGGACCCGCAGGTAAGGGACATGAAGGGCCTGCAACGGCTTTGCCTGCTCCCATATCGCTGGCTGCCACGTGGAATAGGGCTGCTGCGTTTCAATATGGAGAAATTGCTGGAAAAGAATCGGCCTATTTTGGCAATGTACTGTTGGAAGCTCCCGATGTCAATATAACCCGTACCCCTCATAACGGGCGTACGTTCGAAACGTTCGGAGAAGATCCTTATTTGAGCGGTGAAATAGGTGTCGCCAATATCAGAGGAATACAAAAACAGGGTGTAATGGCGAATGTGAAGCATTATGCCGCCAACAATCAGGAGACCGACCGGTTGAAAATCGATGAAATAATCGATGAACGAACGTTACGTGAAATTTATTTGCCCGCCTTCGAAACATGCGTCAAAGATGGTAAAGTAGCGTCTATTATGGCAGCTTATAACAAAGTCAATGGCAGCCATTGTACCGAGAATGACCTGTTGCTGAATAAAATATTAAAGCGGGAATGGAATTTTGAGGGATTTGTGACTTCCGATTTCGGTGCGGTACATAGTACGGTTCCCTGTGCGAAAAACGGATTGGATTTGGAGTTGCCGAACGATCTTTATTTTGGAGCGGCTTTGAAGAAGGCGGTGCAAAACGGAGAAGTCTCCGAGTCCGAATTGGATGAAAAGCTCGTCAGGCGATTCACGCAAATGATGAAATTCGGTTTATGGGATAAGGAAATGAAAAGGAGCGGTATTCCCAAAGAACATGCCCTTGTAGCTAAAAACTTGGGAGAAGAAGGAATGGTATTGCTCAAAAATGATAAAGGTATACTTCCCCTGAATGTGCAAAAGACACACCGCATCGCATTGATCGGTCCTTATTCCGGAAAAGCTTCGACCGGTGGTGGTGGAAGCTCATTTGTCAATCCGATATTGACGGTGAATCCATCCGATGGTATGAAACAAATACTTGAGCCGGGGACTACGCTCATTCAATACGATGGAGCCGATGTCGACAGTGCGGTTGCAATCGCTCAAAAGTCCGACGTCGTCGTGTTGATGTTGGGAGATCATCAGACAGAAGGAAACGATCATCCGATAAGCTTGGGTAAAACGCAGGATGCCCTTGCCACTCGTCTTTTGCAAGCTGTGCCCAATACAGTCGTGTTATTGAAAACGGGTGGGCCTGTTTTGATGCCATGGATAGAAAACTGTCATGCGCTGTTGGAAGCATGGTATCCCGGTGAAGAAGACGGGATTGCTGTGGCAGAAGTTTTATTCGGTAAAGCCTGTCCGGGAGGAAAACTTCCCGTTACATTTCCCCGCAGCGATTCGGAAACTCCTCTTCAGAAAGAAAATCAGTATCCGGGAAAAGATGGGCAAGTGGAATATTCGGAAGGATTGTTTGTCGGTTATCGTTGGTATGATCGGAATGAGAAATCGCCTTTGTTCCCCTTTGGATATGGATTGTCGTATACGAATTTCGAATTTTCCAATATAAGGATAGAGAAACAGAAAGAAGGAGCAGTTGTCTTTGTAAGGGTGAAAAATATAGGAAAGATGGATGGATCGGAAGTTGTTCAGGCTTATGTCGGTTTACCTCAAAGTGTTGAAGATGCTCTGTGGCAATTAAAAGGCTTTTCTAAGGTGACGCTTAAAAGAGGCGAATCGAAAGAAGTGGCGTTGCATTTAAATAAACGTGCTTTCTCTTATTGGGATACTGCGTCACATAACTGGAAAGTCGCAAAAGGAAATACGAAAATCGCTATCGGAAATTCATCTCGAAATTTTGTGGGGAATACATACGTTAAATGGTAATAAGCCTGTCACTTTAGTTGTCTCTTCCCGCCACATTATGCTGATGTCTATCAGTACATGATGCAAAACGGAAACATTATTTGTGCAGTCTGATACCTATTATTTCGCTCTATGTCATGAGCTCACGAATGTCTACTAAAATCGACTGATTTTAAGCGTGTTAAGATTATCACCGATTGCTATATCAGCAATCGGTGATGTTTGTATATCGGTCTCTCAACATTTAGCGTGCTCACCCCATTGACGCAGAAATAGGCTAAGGCACAGCACATTGTGAGCAATCCATTTTTCAGAACGTTCCATGAGGTGAACATTCTCCGATATTCTGATACTTTTTTATCCGAACATAGCTTGCAGGGTATTAAAAAGCACTATTTTCGCTACCAATTCACGGCTCGGATGTAAACCAAATAAGGATAAGATATAAAGGGTATACGCGCAACGCATTGATATACAGTGACAAATTCATAAGGGAGAAAATAAAAGTTTATACTTACAAACTTTTATTTTCTCCCTTATGAATTTTTGTATTCGTCCTTATCATTTTTCGAATACGAAGCTCCAATCCTGTGTATCAAGAAGTGCCACCGAGGTACGGTTAAAATAGTATCAGTATCGCATCCAATATTCACTTTATGAAACGTTCTGAAAAACGACTTCGAGATAACTACTTGCCAGCCAGCATAATATTATGTTAATGGGGTATGCACCACGCAAAATACATAAGATAGGAGGCTATGCGATATGTATGAGTGTCGAAGGTGACAAGAATGACCTTCGAAGAAGTATAAAAGGTACTTGAAAAGATATCAATGACGATAGAGGTAGATGTAAAAATTATTGTATAAAATGAAGTACTTCTCAAAATAGCTGAAACATATCGTATATGTATAAATCGGCTACCCAGATATCTGTATAGATACATTTAGAGCGAGTCTAAATAGATGCCTGCTGAAAATAACGTTCCTACAATATACTCCAGAGTCGATTTCTGGACCTCTTTTCGCTGGCGTTGTATAGGGTGCATCGTAAACTTGCTGTGGTACAGCTCCGTATGGTGTAATACGGAAGTGACAAAGGTTTGAAATATTATTTTTTTAAGAATATTGAGTCAAATTGATTTGTTACATATTTTCAGTTATTTCAGTCTCTCTAAAAACCACATATGCCCCTAAAATCGTTGTCGTCCATACGTTTTTTGAAAAACTTAAGGACGTCATCGAAAAAACTAACATACGACACTTGTGCCTCACGAGCATGAGTCACAAGCCACTGTGGCACCGCAGTAACTAATAGAAGTTGCCACATTAGTTTCAATAGCATACTACGATAACATCCTTATCTTGTCGCAATGGCATGAGGAAGTTATAGCTTTTGGATGAGATAGTTTCTCTCACGACGTATCACATAATTTTAAGTTTTTATATCCTTAATGTACCTAATAAAGGAAAACTCATTATCTCTTTTGTGGGGTATATTACAAAAACTGTTGATCCAACAAATAACATGGTAATCACTCTTGACGAGGATTCGAAAATGTTGGGTGAAGTTGAAATTACTGCAGAGTTCGGCATGAAACGTGTAGCACGTTCGGTCGGTTCTTCAGCTCAGAATGTGAAAGCTGCAGATATTATTAATTCTGGCCGCGATAATTTCATTACCGCTTTACAAGGTCGTGTATCAGGTATTAATATTACCTCTAGCGGCGGTACTCCTGGCTCTTCTACCACTGTAACCTTACGTAGTCTCACTTCTATTTCGGGTAACAATCAACCTTTGTATGTTATTGATGGTATTCCAATGAATAACTCGACTTTCGATCCAGGAACATTTGCTGATGCAGGAGCAAACTTCAGTACGCGTAACTTGGACTTCTCATCTCGTGGTAATGATTTTAATCCTGAAGATATTGAATCGCTTACTGTTTTAAAAGGTGCAGCTGCCGCAGCTTTGTATGGATCTGATGCTTCTAATGGTGCCATTATTATCACTACGAAAAAAGGACGACCTGGCAAAGGGCGTGTTAGCTATAGTAACTCTTTTAGCTTCAGTAACGCCTATGGATACCCTGACATGCAGAACAAGTATTCTCAAGGAGCTTATGGTACAACTAACTATTATTATACCGCTCGTTATGGTGGTCTGTACCCGAAAGATACCAAATTTTATGATAATGTTGGTGCCGTATTACGCACAGGTTTCTCTCAACAGCATAATGCTTCAGTCGAAGCTGGTAGTGACAAAGCCACTATTCGTGCCGGTATTTCTTTCTTAGATGAAAAGGGTATTGTGAAATTGACCGATTACAAGCGTATGAATTTAACCCTATCAGGACAATCTCAAATTACAGACTGGTTGAAATTTGAAGGGTCAATGCAATATACTTCAACTAAAAACAATAAAGCCCTTCGTGGAACGGATGGTCCGCTATACTTAGCTATGCGGTGGCCAATTATAGATGATATGTCCAACTATATGAATCCAGATGGTTCTCATATGCGTTACCCTAATTTATATACTGATACTGATCTGCTCAACCCATTATTTGGTATGCACAAAAACAAATTATATGATGAATCAGATCGTATATTAGCATATGGAGCTATTACAATCACTCCAACAAAACATACTTTTATCAGAGCTCAAGCGGGATGGGATCTCGGCATGCAGACTTTTGAAACATCTATGCATCCTTATTACTCTGCAGCAAATGGTGGTGTAGGAAAATATAATATGGCCAAAGCAAATTTTAATGATCCAACCTTGAATTTTCTTGCCGGTTACAACAATACCTTTTTTAAAAATAAACTTACTTTCAATGCACAAGTAGGTTACCATCAAATAGAAGATGGTAATAGTCAATTGTCTACCTATGGAAGTAAATTTCAAGTAATCGATTTTCAATCTATTAATAATTGCGATGCAGCAACAATTACATCTTCAAAAATATCGACTAAGCGTCGTATACAGGCCATTTCTACACAAGCAGAGTTTGGCTGGGATAATATGGCTTTTTTAACATTGCGTGCTCGTAATGACTGGTCGTCTACCCTGCCTGTCAATAATAGGCATTATTTTTATCCTGCTGCAGAGTTTGCTTTTATAATGACAGAGCTTCCTTTTTTAAAGAATAATCAGTACGTTAATTATCTAAAGCTTCGCGGTTCTATCGCTCAAGTTGGTAAAGATGCTTCTCCCTTATCTATCGACCCGGAATTGCAAACTACGGGGCTAACGGGTGGTGGATACATGTATGGTTACAGTGGACCAAACAAAGATTTGAAGCCCGAGATGACGACTTCTTGGGAAGCGGGTTTTGAAGGACGTTTCTGGAAAGATCGTGTTGTAACCGATTTTACCTATTTCCATACACATTGCGCCAATCAGATTGTAAATGGATTCCGTTTAAGTTATGCTACAGGTTTCGTATTAAACAATATGAATGTTGGAACTTTTAATACATGGGGATGGGAAGGACATATTGATGTCGATATTATCAATCATGAGGCAACTAAATTCCGGTGGAATGTAGGCTTAAATATGTCACATACGAACTCAAAGGTCGTTTACCTGCCACCTAATGTAAGTGAATATTATAATGCTTATACTTGGAATTCAGGTAATATTCGAAATGGTATTATGGTTGGTAATCCTGTTACAACACTTACCGGACTTGCTTATACGCGCAATAGCAAAGGACAAAAATTAATTAATGCTACGACAGGACTCCCTTATGTAAATAGTGCATGGAGTGTGATTGGTGATCGCGAACCTTTATTGAGGTTTGGTATAACAACTGCTGTTGAATTTCAAAACTTCCGTCTATCTGCGATGTTTGCAGGTCGGTATCACGCAACCGTTGTTAATGGAACTAAGCGTTCTATGATGTCTTCTGGAACAAGTTGGGAATCAGTCAGGCTTCGTGAAAGAGGGCCGGTAGTATTTAATGGCGTCCTAAAAGATGGAAATGAAGAAACGTCCAATCCTACCCCCAATAATATATCAGTAAGCTATGCAGATTATGGTTCTTCTATCTATTCGGGATATGATGAAGATTGGTTAGAAAAGAATGTAAACTATTTGCGTATGCAAGAGTTGAGACTTTCATATACTGCACCACAAAAATTCCTCAAGAATGTGTTTAACGGTTTTATCAGTAACGCTGTTGTATACGTGTCTGGTAATGATTTATTTACATGGACTAACTATTCGGGTATTGATGCAGTAGGTAATACAATTTCTGCCGCCGCAGGTGGAACTGGAGGAGAAGGTTATGATGTTTGGTCTATCCCTAATCCAAGAGTCTTTTCTTTTGGCGTAAGCCTTACCTTTTAATTAATATAGGTTATTTTAATATTGCAAATATATGAAAAGAATATATATAAAAAATATGATAAAGGCCTTATCAGTTCTTTTATTACTGATAAATATGGGTTGCAACAACTATCTTGATGTAAATAAAAATATAGATGCTCCAGATTATGTGGATGGATACTTATATTTAGCCGGTATTCAACAGGAGTATCAAGGGATGTATTGGGACGGTATGGCAACAACGGGACTTTCTCAAATGTTTGGAACAACATCTGGTTATGCGAATTTTACAAGTAATTATTATAATGAAGGTTCGGATACCGGTGGAGAAATATGGCGTGTTGCCTTTTGGTTGCAAGGTATGAATTTAGAGAATATGATAAATGAGTCTGTTGCCGCTAAAAATTATACATTGGCAGGAATTGGCTATGCAATGAAAGCATATACTTGGGACAAATTGACCAAAGAATATTGTGATGCACCTATGAAGGAGGCGTTCCAGAGTAATAGATTATCTTTTGATTATGATTATCAATCAGAAATTTACAAGCAAGTACGTTCATGGGCTGTTACCGCTATCAATTATTTACAAATGGCCGATAGCACTAATTATGGAACTAAAATTTCGGCAAACGATTACATTTATGGCGGAGACAAAACTAAATGGACTAAATTTGCTTATGGCGTTATTGTTAGTAATTTGGCTTCTCTCTCAAATAAATCGAACTTCACTACAGCGTATGCCGATTCACTAATCTTATGTGCCAGTAAGTCTTTTACATCTAATGATGATAATGCGACTCTCTCTGTTGCCGGAGGTTCTGCATCTTCTGCTTATTCTTCTTACAATAATTATTGGGGAATTTATAGAGGAAATGTTGGATACTCTTATTTTCAACATGATTATGCGGTTCAAGTAATGACGGGTACTGTCTTTGACTATGATCAAGCAACGGGTAATAGAATACCAAATGATCAGGATAATAAATATTATCCTTATTATTTAGCTGCAAAACAGATCATATGTGACACATTGAAAACTACTGGTCACTACGATCCGCGTATGGCTGTAAAATTGAGCACTACAGATGATGCAACTTACGCAAATATAAACAATGCAGATAGTGTTAAGGCCTATAAATATTATGGTGGATCGTTTGGATCTGCAGCAGGGCCTATAGGGACAGCTCCTTCACTTTATGGAAGCACAGCAACAACTTATGATGTTACTAAAGTTGGTCCTGGACGGTGGCTCTTTCGAGATAATGCACCTTACATCTTGATGACTTGTGCAGAACTCAAATTTGATTTAGCAGAAGCCTATTGGAAGAAAGGGGATAAAGATAATGCTTTGGCGGCTTTCAAAGATGGAGTGACGGCTGATTTAGCTTTTACTGCTAAATATCTTACGCCCGGAACAGCAAATTCTACAAATATAGGAGATAAGATCAGCACTTCGCTTTTCAATAAATTAGCGGCAGAATATGTAGCAGGACCTTATGTAGGTGGAATAACTTCCGACAATTTAACTCTATCAAATATTATGATGCAAAAATGGGTGGCGCTTTATCCTTGGGGGGCATTAGAAGCTTGGACAGATATGCGTAAATATTTTTATGATATTAGTTACAGTGATAATTATCCTTATCTTAATAATGGATGGGATATAAATACTGTTAGCCAAAAATGGGATACCGATGCCAGCAAAGTATATAAAGGTTTCTATCTCTCTCCGGCGCAAGTTGCAGGGCGTAAAGGCACATATAACACAAAGAATCACGGGTCACCTTGTTTCCGTATCCGTCCGCGTTATAATTCTGAATATATGTGGAATTTACCAGCACTTAAAGGTTTACTTCCAATTGCGGGTACAGCAGAAAATTATCAGTGCTCTATTCCTTGGTTCGCATATCCTGGTGATTTACCAACCTCTATAAATAATTAAATATTGAACATCATTTATTTAAGGAGATATTAAAATGAAAAATATATATTATCTAGGCTATCTGGTTGGAATCATTCTTTTTGCTACTTCATGTGAAAAACATGAAGTAGAGTATGATACAACAGATTTGGGAAATAATGCAGCAGAATTCCAAGTTCACTATTGTGCTCCAATTGTCAGTACGACGGCCGCTTACATCTATCAGATAAATGTTAATGATTCTTTATATGCCAATAGTAATTCGCCTCTGCTTCCTTATAATGCCATTCCAAATGGTTCAGTTGGGCGCTTCTTTACGGTGAAAGCAGGTACGGTCAATCTTAAAATGTATACTGGCAAAACAACTCCTACTCTAGCATATAATCAAAATTGTACATTAAAGGCAGGTAAGCAAAATATTTTTGTTTACGATTTGCAGCAGCCGCCGATTGTATTCGATAATGGTTACCCTTATGCAGCAAATACTACGGCCAATACGGATTCGACAGCATGGGTTAAATTCTATAATTTCATGTATGAAAATTCTAGTACTCCAACGACTTTAAAACTTCAATACCAATACTACTATAAAGATCCGGTAACGAGCCTATACTCTGATACGGTTAATGTGGGAAAACCAGTTTCCTTTGGTGAAACGACCGATTGGCAACCTGTAAAAGTGAAGAAAACAGTCTTTAATTCTTCTGGATACATAACTCTTTACTATCTTATAAAAATAATTGACGTAAATGGCAACGATCAGGGTTTTTTGCAAATGGTTAATTCAAAGGGTAAGACTGTATCTTATTCAGATTATTGGATCGCATATATTGGACGTCGTTATCATCATGTTCTAGCAGGCATCCGTACTCAAAAGTCGCCTAGTATAGCAGTATCAGTATTTACAGCATTATAAGTTGTTCGTCTTACAAAATTTATGAATAAAATAGACCGTTCTCCTAAAAGAAGAACGGTCTATTCCTAATGATTGTAGTGTCTTAAAGATGAATCCTTATTGTGTATTCAAGAATCCAAAATCTTTTTATTACAGAGTAATATAAAAGATTTGCAATTTTGAAATACGACCAGTAAATATTGTTCAATATTCCTAATTGATTATTTCTGATTTTTATAATTCATTTAAATTTTAACCTTATGAGAGAAAAATGTAAAAAGGAAAGCATTACTGTGAAAAGCGCTTTTGCAGCGATGGCTTTGATCGCTTTTCTATTGAATAGCAATCCTGTGTTTGCAAAAAGCTCTGCTCCTGAAAGTTCTAATATTGTTTTGATTCAGCAGCAGAATACTACAATTACGGGGACTGTTTTAGATGCAACAGGTGCTCCTATTATCGGTGCAAGTGTTTATGAGAAAGACTCTAAAAATGGAGCTATTACTAACCTTGATGGTAAGTTTTCTTTGAAAGTAAAATCGGGAAGTATTCTTGTTGTCAGCTATATTGGTTATAAAACACAAGAAGTAAAAGCTACTCGTAACGTGATTGTTACTTTGCAAGAAAACAACACAACACTAGATGAAGTTGTTGTTGTCGGTTATGGAATCCAAAAGAAAGTCAATCTAACTGGTGCCGTGTCTACGGTCGATGTTTCTAAAGCCTTAGAGGCTCGCCCGGTATCAGATGTAACAAAAGCTTTGCAGGGCGTTGTCCCCGGACTCACTATTCTTAACAGCAATGGTAAAATCAATTCAGCACCTACGATTACAATTCGTGGTGTCGGGACTTTGAGTAATAGTGCTACTAGTAATCCACTAATTGTTGTTGACGGTGTGGCAATGGATGATATATCATATCTGGATCCAAATGATATTCAAAATATTAGTGTATTAAAAGACGCAGCTTCAACCTCTATTTATGGAACTCGTGCAGCTTTTGGTGTTGTCCTTATTACAACTAAATCCGCAAAAAAAGTTGATAAGATTACTATTAATTATACTAATAATTTTTCATGGGATACTCCTTCAGTTCTTCCTAATTATCCGGATGTACCTACCCAATTAAATGCGATGATGGCAGCCAATAACAGAGCCGGTGCAGAAAATGAATTATTTGGCATGAATTTAGAAGATATGCTTCCTTATGCTCAGAAATGGAAAGAACAACATAAAGGTAAAGCAGGATATCGGGAAATGCAACTTTATCAAAGCGATAGCAATGTCGGAGATTTTAAACTAGATAATAATGGCGTAGGTATGTATTATGCCGATTGGGATGTGAAAAACATTATGTTTCGTAAATGGAAGCCTGGCGAAAGTCATAATCTCTCAGTTCAGGGAACCAGTGGTAATACGTCTTATTATATGTCATTTGGATATGACCATCAGGAAGGAGTTATGAAATTTAATCCTGATAAGCTAAATCGTTATACCGCAATGATGAATATTCAGACTGAACTTACAAAGTGGTTAACGGTTGGCGGACGTTTCAGTTATAGTGATAAAGATTATACAGAACCCAATACTCGTCGTACTACGTATCAATATATGTGGCGATGGGGTAGCTTTTTTGGACCTTACGGAACTTTCCAAGGATCCGATTTTCGTAATGATATTGCTTATCGCAAACAAGCTGCAGATTCAAAAGATGTTGACACATACACTCGAATGGGAGCATTTTTAAAGGCAACGCTTTTGAAGGGATTAACGCTTAACGCAGACTACACTTATAATGTTCATAACAGCAGTAATCATAAGTCTGCTATTCCTGTAACTTGCTGGGATTCATGGGGAGGGACTATTGGTGGTAGCCCTACAATTTTAAATACTGATACACAGGTTGATCAGACTTCTGGTAGAGATAAATCTTGGGCATTGAATGTATATGCTAATTATGAATTAAGTTTAATAAAAGATCACCATTTTAATTTTATGCTAGGTGGTAATGCAGAAGAAGGTGACAGTTGGTCACAGTATTCAGCATATCAAGGGTTACTTGATTATACAAAACCGGAATTCAATTTTGCAACAGGTGATATGACAGTCAAGGGAGCACATTCTCAATGGGGAGCCTGCGGCTATTTTGGACGCATTAATTATGATTATAAAGGAATTTATTTGTTAGAATTAAATGGACGTTATGATGGCTCTTCTAAATTTCCATCTAGTGACCGTTGGGCATTCTTTCCTTCTGGATCTATAGGTTATCGTTTTAGTGAAGAAAACTATTTTGCTAAATTGAAACCCTATATAAACAATGCCAAATTTCGCGCTTCTTACGGTGAGATAGGTAATCAAGCAGTAGGTGATAATATGTTTATCCAAACACTTGACAGAATAAAAGACAATTCTAGTACCGGCTATATTTATTGGTTGAATAATAGTGGAACAAAGGCTGTCGCTTACAATATGCCAAAATTAGTCTCAAAAACATTAAAATGGGAAAGGATACAAACATTGAACTTGGGACTTGATCTCGGTTTTTTCAATAATGAATTGAATCCTTCATTTGATTGGTTCCAACGCACGACAAAAGATATGTTAGCTCCGAGTAAAACACTTCCAGACGTGCTTGGTACGGATGAACCATTTGTAAATGCAGGAACGTTACGTACTCGTGGCTGGGAATTCAATGTTGATTGGCATCATAATTTTAAAGGCGGATTGAATCTTTATGCTTCTTTTAATATAAATGACTATGTTACTAAAATCACCAAATGGGATAATGATACTAAGTTATTAAATTCAAATTATTCAGGTAAAACATATGGTGACATCTGGGGATTTGAAACAGATCGCTTGTTTAAATCATCAGATTTCAATTCTGATGGCTCGTATGCAACAGGCGTTGCAGATCAAACGGGTTTGCAATCAGGTACATTCAAATATGGTGCTGGTGATATCAAATTTAAAGATTTGGATAAAAGTGGAGTTATTGATGCTGGGAAACAGACAGCAAATGATCACGGAGATTTGAAAGTTATTGGAAATACAACCCCACGCTATCAGTATAGTTTCCGTATTGGAGGTTCTTGGAAAGGATTCGATATCGATATGTTCTTCCAAGGAGTAGGCAAACGTGACGTATGGACACAAAGTGCTTTTGTTATGCCTTTTATGCGTGGTGTCGATGCTATTTATGCTAATGAGACTGACTATTGGACAGAAAACAATCTTAATGCCAAATATCCTCGACCATTTGGTGGAGGATCAGGAATGGGTAAAATATCAGTTTTAAATAACGGTTGTTACAATTTTTATCCGCAAACAAAATATTTAGTCAACATGGCCTATTTGCGTTTCAAAACATTGACTATTGGTTATACTTTACCTAAAGAATTAACTGCAAAAGCTTATATGCAAAAAGTGCGTTTTTACTTTAATGCTAACAACATTTGTGAGTTGATAAATAAAAGTGATGCTCCTGTAGATCCTGAAATCAATGACGTTGAAAGCGGTGTAAGTTTATCTAATGGTACTTGGGGACGTATTGATCCAATGTACCGCACTATATCTTTCGGTGTTCAAGTTACGTTCTAGTCAAGAGTTTAATATAAAACCCATAAGAATTATGAAAAAAATATATACATTTGGAGCTGCTTTTTCAGCAGCTATATTGTTGGTCAGTTGTAATAACATCTTAGATAAGGGGCCGCTTGATACATTTTCAAATGATAACTTTTGGATCAGTGAAAATAATGTCAGTAGCTACGCTAATACTTTTTACAATAATTTTAAAGGATATGGTAATGGTGGTGGATCCGGTGAGTTCTATTTTAGTGCATTGAATGATAACCAAGTGGGAAGTAGTTACACTGAATGGACTTATACTTCAGTACCTGCAACAAGTAGTAATTGGAGTGATAATTGGACGGAGGTTCGCCGAGCCAATATTATGATTGAAAAGATTCCAACTATTTCGGCTATGACATCTGCAGCTAAAGCCAATTGGATCGGTTTTGCTCGTTTAATGCGCGCATGGACATACTATCATTTAATCCGTATGTATGGGAATGTGCCTTGGGTTAATAAATCTTTGGGGATTAATGACGATGGATATCTATATGCTGCTCGTACAGATAGGGATGCAGTAATGGATAGTGTTTATAACGACCTAAATTATGCTTGTGCTAATATGTATAGCAATACATCCCGTACAATACTTAATCAAGCAGTCGCTTATGCTATGACTGCCGAAATATGTTTGTACGAAGGTACATACTGCAAATATCGTACTTCCGCTGACAATGGAAAGACCGCTGACGCTACTCGCGCAAATACTTTTTTGACTTATGCCAAGAATGCTTGCAGTGCAATTATGTCGAATAGTAACTATTCACTTAACAGCTCTTCTTATCAGGGTAATTATAATTCTGCCGATCTAAGTAGCAATAAAGAAATGATTCTTTATAAAGCGTATAAACAATCTGTCTTAACACACTCGCTAATTGATTATACGTGCTCTTCAACGCAACAAAGCGGTATGTCAAAAAGTGCTTTTGATTCATATCTTTTTATTGATGGTAAGCCACTATCGTTGACTTCTTGCAATACTGATGATGCCGCTTTTGAGCTTGATGGAACAAAAATAATTGGTGGCAAAACTGTTGCTACAAAGACTCTGGATTTATCTAAAGTCCTATCAGTAAGAGACAAACGTTTATCCGTTACTATTGACACTGCTCTTTGCTATACAGGACAAACATTTCAACGTTATGGCCGAGGTATGGCAATGACAGCTTCATCGGGTTACAGTGTTGCAAAATATGATAATTCATCCATAAATGATAATTATCGTGGAACAACAAGTTCCAATTTTACTCATGCGCCTCTCTTCTGGTTATCTGTTGTTTATTTGGAGTATGCCGAAGCATGCGCAGAATTAGGTTCAGTAACTCAATCTGATTTGGATAATTCTATCAATAAAATTAAAACTCGTGCTGGTCTTCCCTCACTAACTGTTAATGTTGGTTTTAGTGATCCCGCAAATAATATGAGTGTCAGCGATTTGATTTGGGAAGTTCGTCGAGAACGTCGTTGCGAATTAATGTTTGATAATAATTTCCGCTATTGGGATTTGGTCAGATGGCATCAATTGGATAAATTGGATTCGTCTAATTATCCTAATATCATGTTGGGCGCTAATATTGTTAATGATACGTGGTCATCGAGTGTTACTCGTACGGGTAATTATATCAATGGGTCAAGAGGTAAAACCCGTACATATGATAAAAAGTATTATTTTTATCCTATCCCCTCAGGGCAGATAACATTGAATCCTCAATTAGGTCAAAATACTGGTTGGTAGTGTCTTTTCTTTTATCGGGCTAATTATTGTTCAAATTTGTATTCTCCTTATAATTACTCTGTAAGGAACAATGTCTTAACTTTTTGAATATACTAATGAGATTACATCATTGTTAAATAATAGCTATATCATAGATAGGCCGTTCTCCTACTAAAGAAGAACGGCCTATTCTATTGTATTTTCAAAATTTATTGAACAGGAGTATTCATTTGTTCATTGTATTGTGCATCTGTAGCACAATCGAACCAGCATGGATACTGCCAAATATTATCGGCTGCTGCATATTTGTTGGAAGCTTTCCATTCAACTTCATTATAGCTCGTTTCCAATGTGCCTGGTTGTGACCAACGGCGATATTGAGAGCCCATATTAATTGCCTTTTGAGCTAAATTGTCTTGGTAATATTCATAAGGAATAGCCCAATTCGGGTATGCAGTAGTGTTATAATCATAACGGCGCATGTCAGCCCAATTCTGTGAAGTCATAGACATTGCAATGAACTTCTGCTCCATGATCTTACCAAGTGTCAAGTCGTCTTGTGTACCGATAGCACCATTCATAAAAGCATCAACTTTTGCTGATGATATTTGGCTCTTTGATGGATTCTGAGCGTCAGTCTTATTGTAAGCAGCAAGGCTGGAATTCATTAAATCGATACTAGCCTGAATACCGTCCTTATATGCGGCGTAAGCTGTTCCTTTATCTCCTTTGTTGAAATAAATCTCAGCTTTTATAAAACACATCTCGGGATACGTTACTAGAAATGTTGGAGATGTGGGACGCGTAAACATGGTTCCTGAAGCTAATATAGAACCGTCGGTAGACGTCCAATCTTCACTGGGATCGCCTTGGTTTAATGCTGAAGAATAAAATGAATTATATATTGTATCGCCCCAACAGGTTTTATCTGTCGTATTGCAATACCATGATCCAGGTGCTACAGTTAAAACTGTACCATCAGAAGCAGTCAAAGTAACAACCTTACCAGTATGATCATTGTAAGTCGTAGGATATGGATAATTAGACATACGCCTAGCTGATTGTTGATCAGCTCCTGAAGAACGTCTCCATACCTTATCCCCTCCCTGGCGCCAAGGTAATAATTTATCAGCACGAGGATCTTCAATACCTTTGTTATCGAAATTGGTCAACATACCGGCATACCATGATGTCGGACGAGTATTTTTATTCATACCAATAGAACAATAATTAACATTGGCATACATAGGGTCGCTAAACAAAATATCACCGATGTTATCTGTAGCTAAATCTTGGTGCTTGATTACTGTACTAACGGCATTGGATGTGGGAGCTTTTGAAAGGCAATCCAAGATAGTTGCTGTATCATAAGTGCCAGTCTTTTTAGATAAGTTGTTCAACCAGCGAGCTTTCAAACCGTAGCACATTGCAATCCATTTGTTAACATCACCACCATTCCAACTGTCTCCCGCAGAGAGTGCCGGAACAGTGCTTGCTTGAGGTTTATTCAAGAGCTCAATGGCCTTGTCTATATCACTGATACAACCATTAAAAATAATTTTACCATTATCATATTTTGGTGTTACGGCAGATCCTAAAGCCTGAGTGTAAGGCATCTCGCCATAAAGTTCTTGCATTAACATAAATGCCATTGCTTTGATAGCATAAGTTGCCCCCTCATATTGATAAGCGCCAACTTCTTCACATTTGGCTATCATATCATTAAAGTTTGCTAGACATCCGATAAAAAGAAATTGATAAACGGTAGTAGAAGTCGAATTATCTCCTCTCCAGCCTGCCAAATAACCGTCGCGAGTAGCACGGCGAGTACCAAGACTAGTATTTTCTTGAGTAATCAAAGCCGTGCGAACATTGGCTACGCCTTGAGCATAAAGATAATAATGTTGCATCCACGGTAAACGCGTTTGAACACTTGCCGTGCTATTAGATGGTGTATCAGGGTCAGTATTGATATCCAAATAGTTGCTGCATGAAGTAGTAGCCAACACTAACAGTACACACAATCCTATATATTTAAAAAGTTTCATATCGTAATTTTTTTAATAAATTGAAGATAGACTTAGAATGTAAGATTAACGCCGAATGACATACCGGCAGTAGCAGGGACTCCACAATAATCAAAACCTACGGAGCTTGAGCCAATAGTACCGGATCCTGCTGCAGAAGCTTCCGGATCGAGACCTTTGTAATTAGTCAACAATAAAAGGTTGGTGCCAGTAACGGAGAATGTACATCCTTTAATATATTTCAATTTGGTCAATAATGATTGTGGGCAGCTATATGATAATGTAACCGAACGTAGACGCAACCAATTGACTTGTGTCATAAAATTGGAAGATTCGCGTGGGTAGTAAGTTCCCCAATAATCTTGGATGATACTACGTCCGCTAGTCTTTGTTGAAGCCCCCATATCATAACTTTCTCCGGCATTAAAAGTAAATGTTTGGTCTTGATAAACAGGAGTATCTGTTGTACCTGTGTTAACAACGCCCTTTATTGTTAAAGTTTGGCGATTCAAGGTCCGTTTGCTTAAACCATAATTAGTCAACAAATAGTCTGTTCCATTATATACGGCACCTCCCAAACGGAAATCAAGCAAAAATGAAAGATTCCAATTTTTATATTGGATGCTATTGTTTAAACCTCCTTGAATTTTTGGTTCACGGTTACCAATATAGTGAGTTGATTCTCCATCCCATGTCGGCATACCATACTTATCTAAGATAATTTGTCCTTTGTCGGTACGAGCCCACTCTGAGCCTGAAATACCCATAAACTTGCCGTTATTAAAAGAAGCGGCTTTTGCGTTACCTACCTGTACATCTGTCACATAAAGTATATCAACCCCATTAATTAATTTTTCAACAGTGCCTTTATTATGAGAGAAATTCAGAGTCGTTTCCCACGTCAAATTGCGTGTTTTAATAGGTTGACCCGTAAGCGAAACTTCTATACCTTTATTTCTTACATCGCCGGCATTAACAGAACAGAATATATAGCCCGTCGTTTGGCTCAAACGCGGAGAAATAATTTGATTATATGATTTATTTGAATAATAAGTAGCATCTAAACCTAAACGACCATTAAAGAAACGAGTCTCTAAACCTAATTCGTAAGATTTGGTTCTTTCTGGCTTTAAATAAGGATTACCACGTGTCCAGCTATTTCCTAGTCCTGTAAGACCACCAAGCTGGGTGTGTACACCCCATAAATAAGTGTTTGTTTCAGATGGATTAGTATCTTTACCAACACCAGCTACAGATGCACGAACTTTAGCATAAGTTAAAATATTATTTTTGGGAAGTAGTTCACTAAAAATGAAACCTACATTTGCAGCTGGATAGAAATAAGAACGATTTTTGACAGGTAATGTGGAAGACCAGTCATTGCGACCTGTAAAACCTAGATAAAGCATGTTTTTCCATGAAGCATTAAATTCGCCAAAAACGCCCACTAGACGGTGACGTGAATGTAACTCTTGAAAAGATTTATTGGCAGGTTCAATATTAGCAAAACTATAAAAATCAGAAGCAAAATTGAATCCCAAACGTCTATTAATTACTGTATTCCAATCTTCTGTACTAGTTCCTAACATCAAATTAAAATCAAAATCATTGATTTTATATTTAAAATTAGTCATCAAGTTTGAAGACAGGTAGCGGAAACGTTCTTCATTTTCACTCATCATACCATTCTGCCAAGCAATTTTTACAGCACCGCCTGGAGCGATAAAAGTATTATTAGTTGTTGTATAACTATCAACACCGGCACGATATGAAATATTCCACCAATCGAAAATATCATATACAACATGGATATTACCTGTAATACGTTCAGTATCATCTTTTAATGAATTTTTATGTACTTGCCAATAAGGATTTTCCACATCATCCGCGAGGTCTTGTTTACCTGCAAACATGCGATATTTCGTACCATCTGTATTTAAATAATGGGTCATGTCATCACTTGGTGCCCACGTATAAACAGAAGTCATCGTACCATTACCTCCTGATCCGTAAAGTCCGGCACTTGTCATCGATTTTGTTGTATGAGCTTGTGAATAAGCTATATTGGCTCCTACTGTCAATTTGCCATACTTTTGTTCACCATTGAAACGGAATGTTGTTTTGTCAAAATCGGTAGTTGGAATAATACCATTTTGATCAAAACGAGAAGCTGATAAATAGAAATTACCGTTTTTAGAGCCTCCAGACACACTTACTGAGTTATCGAAAGAAGAACCGGTTTTAAAAAAGTCACCTATATTATCATAAGCTTTATCTTTAGCACCATAAGCTTCACCCCAAGAATTTGTAGTATAATCTTGCAAATCACCACTGGCATTATAATAGCCACGTTTATATGTCTTTTGCTGTTCAGGAAGACGATTTGCCCAAACCAAATTGAGCTTTGAACTAAAGCTAACCTGAGTGGACCCTTCTTTACCTTTTTTCGTGGTAATGATAATAGCACCTGCTGAAGCACGAGAGCCGTAAAGAGCTGCTGCAGCCTGTCCCTTCAAGACAGACATGCTTTCGATGTCTTCAGGATTAATATCCATTACACGATTAGAATTCGTAGTGGTCGTTGACATCATACCATCAAAACTCGAATCACCATTAACAGAAGTCTGGTTATCATAAATAATTCCATCGACAACAAATAATGGTTGATTATCACGTTCGAGAGAAGTACCTCCTCGAAGAATAATTTCAGCGCCCGAGCCTGCAGCTCCACCAGCTTGCGTAATTGTTACACCGGCGATTTTTCCAGCCAAAGAGTTTAAAGGATTAGCCGTTTTTACTTTCATCAGTTCATCACTTTTCAGTTCTTGAACAGAGTAACCTAAAGCCTTCTTTTCTTTTTTTATTCCCATAGCTGTGACAACCACTTCGCCTAGGGTTTGAGTATCTTCTTCCATTGTTACGGTATAAGAATTACCCTTTCCGATAGTGAGTTCTACTTTTTTGTAGCCTACTGCAGAAATAATCAACTTAGTACCTTGAGGGATATCCAATGAAAACTTACCGTCAACATTGGTAATGGTACCTCTTGCAGTTCCTTGAATAAGGATACTGGCTCCAATAACAGGCTCACCGGATGTAGTCTTCACGACCCCGGTGATAGATTTTGATTGATGTGCACTTTGAACGACTTCAACAGCACACACTTGAGTTGTCGGGACAAAACAGCCCAACAATACAATCAATGCTAAAAGATAACGCCATTTTTTGTTCATAATAATACTTTAGTTTGGATTAATGCATTCTATATTTATTTTCTGTTCGTATTAGATTTACCTTATTGATTCCTAATTAGGTACATTAAGGGTAAACTTGCCTTTTTGATTTGTAATGCCTCCTTTATTTGTACCTTTAACCAATACATTCGCACCAATAATCGGCTCGCCCTTAGAATCGACAACCGTTACAGTGATTTTCTTTGTTTGTACAACCGATTGAACAGATTCGTCTGCATAGACACTCACTGCTAAAGGGACACTCATGAAGAGAGAGACAAACAAAACTAAGAAATAATGCCATTTTTTGTTCATAATAATACTTAGTTTGGGTTAATGCATTCCATAAATGGTTTTCATAATTTGTTTTAGGTTTATACATCGTTTTTAATTCGATGCAACAAATATAATTTATATTTTTTAGAAATAAAAATATATTATAGTTTATTTAGTTAATAAAAAGTTAATATATATATGTATATACAAAATAAGAACCTGTAGTACTAAATAATAACATAGAAATAGAAATGTTTTTCAAAGTTATTAGATATAATTATTTAAATTCCTGGAAGCAAATAAAAACTGATAAGACGTATAAAGCCTTCACTTTTTATTTAAGGCTTTATACGTCTTATCAGTTTTATAAAAAAATAAAATTACTTGTTCGCTTGGAAGGTCATGGCAAAAGATTGATTTTTCATTCCTTTGGGGAGGAAAACGGATACGGTAGATTCATGGGCTTTCCACTTAAGGGCACTACCATTGCAAAGCATGCGTATTTTTGTACCTTTGATAGGAATATTGCCTTCCCATTTGATCACATTAGGTAATGCTTGTTTTTCATCCAAACGATAGATTGCATAAAGAATTTTACCGTTTTTGTCGGCAGTGAACCAAGTATTGCCACTATTATATATAGGTGTAGAACGGGTATTGTATATGGCTGTTCCATTTTCTCTCATCCATGTGCCAATAGTCTTCAATCGTTCTATTACTTCAGGTTGTATCACTCCTTCGGGGGTTGGACCTACGCCAAGAACGAGACTTCCTCCTTTGGCAACAATCTCTATGAGCGAATTGATAATTTTTTGTGGCGACTTGAAGTTTGGATGTTTGACATAACCCCAGTCATCACTGAGCGGAATACAGCTTTCCCATGGATAAGGTAGTTGCTTTTCTGGGATAGTACGTTCTGGTGTCTGATAGTTCTCATAGGGACCGTGAATGGTACGATCTACCATTATTAGGCCGGGCTGATAGTGACGCCCCATTTCGGCAATACGAGGCATATCAATATCTTGATTATTTTCTTTGCAAACCCAACCGCCATCAAGCCATAATATGTCAACGCGTCCATAACGCGACATGAGTTCTTCTATCTGCCGATACGTATAATCTTTGAACATCTGCCAATGTGCCGGATGTTTTTGAATATCATAATTGACATTACGATTTTTCTGTGGATAGACATCCCACCAATAGTATTGTGAATGCCAATCGGGTTTCGAAAAATAAGCACCAATCATAAAATCCTGCTTGCGAAAAGCGTCAAATACGTATTGGGCTACATCACGTTTTGGATTATCTTTGAATGCATAATTGGCAATAGAAAAATCGGTCAAATGAGAATCGAACATACAAAAGCCATCGTGATGCTTAGTGGTGAATATCATGTATTTCATGCCTGCATCTTTCATTACATGTGCCCATTGCTCGGGATTGAACTTTGTAGGATTGAACTTATGGCACTGTCCCCAATACCAATCTTTATATTGTTGGTAAGTTTGAGTAGTATCACGAGTAATCCAATCTTCATTGCAGATGGACCAAGATTCAACAATACCAGGAACGGCATATAGTCCCCAATGAAATAGCACGCCGAATTTAAGATCTTGCCAATGGCCGAGTTTCTGTACAACTTGTTTGTCCGTAGGAGGTTCATACTCTTGCGATCTTTGATACACATCGCCCTGAGCAAAGATATTGCTCGAAAAAAGCAAACAATAGAGCGATAAAAAAAGTAATTTAATTTTCATCCTTTTGGTATTTGGTTGTTGACTTTATATTATCCATATTGATAATGTAATGCAAAGGAAGCAATTTTTTATGAAAATCATTTCATCTCAGTCAGATATTTCCAATAGCGTACGGGCATATCTTGGCGTTGTTTGCGGGGATTGAGTCTTTCTTTGATGGCAATAGTCTGGTAATAGCTGCGCCACAATTGTTGGTAAATACTTTCGTCTTTATCGGCATATTCTGTACGAAGTTGACCATTTTTTATCCTTTCTTCTTCATCGGTAAGTGTCACTTCGGTGATACTCTTCATATCATAATAAAAGCCATAGTGCCGCTTCATATCGTATATCAAGAATTTTTCATCGGCAAAGCGGTCGCTGAAATGGTGGATGGCAAGTGGCAAGGTGTTGAATTGTGGCTCGAGGGGAGCAAAATAAGTGCCGTCGGCGGTTTTCTGAAAACGAGCAAATTGTATGAGCCGATGGGCCTCATAGCTTACCTTTTTGTATATTTTTGATAATAGTAGTACATCCGGGTCGGCAAAGTTTGTTTCTATGCTTCGCGGTGAGTCGATCGTCTTGCGTAAATAGCGAAATAATAAGATGTCAATATCAGGCAACTCGGACAGCCAACAGTTAGCAACCTCTTTTGTTCCCATTGCTGATAATTTGGAGGTGACATGCTTCCATACTCTATCTGATTTTGTCTCTTCAGTAACGATCGTATAATGATGGTCGCAGAAAAGAGGAATAGGAGTATCTGTAACCAGTAACTGTTCTGGAAAATCTTTCAAACGATATGCTTCAAAAAGACAAGTAAGCATTCCTTCAAAACTTTTATCATAAAAGAAGACATTCATCAGGTTGCATCAAAATCTAATTCCAACTGACCATCATCGATTTTCCTTTTTACAGTAGGAACAAGCAACGAGCGAACGCCGCTTGGTTTTAATTCATTGATAGTATGAGCTGGTAATTCGCGGCAGACAATAAAATATTGTGCTTTTTTCATAACTACTCCAATTTTCTTCAATTCGTAAAAGCCTAGTCGCGAAAAGCGTCGCGAAGAACAAATAAGAGTAGCTGATTTGACGCCGATACCGGGTATGCGAAGTATCATCTCGTAGTCGGCCGTGTTGATGTCTACTGGGAATATCTCCGGATGACGTAAAGCCCATGCCAACTTTGGATCAATTTCCAAATCGAGATTAGGATAAGCATCATCAACTATTTCGTTGACTTTGAAGTGATAGAATCGCATAAGCCAATCAGCCTGATACAATCTGTTTTCTCGTACCAAAGGTGGCTGTTTTAAAGCAGGAAGGCGTTTATCGTAAGTATTGACCGATATATATCCCGAATAATAAACACGCCGCATTGTATGTTGTGTATAAAGAGCCGAAGAGAGTTTCAATATATCACTATCGTTTTCGGGAGTTGCGCCAACAATCATTTGAGTACTTTGTCCTGCAGGAGCAAAACGAGGCGCCGAACGAAAATGTTTTCTTTCTTCCGAACTTTCAATTGCGTGCTGTCGAATAAATTGCATGGGCTGAAAGATGCTTTTGAAGGTTTTTTCGGGGGCTAAACGTTGCAAACTTTGTTCATTTGGAATTTCAATATTCACACTAAGGAGATCGGCATAGAGTCCTGCTTCGCGAATGAGTTCGCTACTGGCTCCCGGAATGCTTTTTAAGTGAATATAGCCATTAAAACGATGAACAGTGCGCAAGTCTTTGGCAACTTTTACAAGCCGTTCCATCGTGTAATCTGGGTTGCGAACAACTCCTGAACTTAAAAATAGCCCTTCGATATAGTTGCGTCGATAGAATTCCATTGTCAAATCTACCAATTCGGAAACCGAAAAGGTGGCCCTAGGTCGGTCATTACTCCGTCGGTTAATACAATAGGCACAATCATAAATACAAAAATTGGTAAGCATGATCTTAAGTAAAGAGATGCACCGCCCATCAGCAGCAAAGCTATGACAAACTCCTATCCCTCCTACAGTATTGCCCACACCGCCTTTTTGATTAGAGCGTACAGTACCGCTAGAAGAGCATGAAACATCATACTTGGCAGCTTCGGCCAGAATCTTCAATTTGTCAAAAACATCTGCTTTCATTTATGTTGAACCTATCAATCGTAAAGAATGATAAACTTAATAACTGATAACGTTACTAGCCAAAAAAAGCCAAGCGCAAGCCTGGCTTCAAATTTCCTTTTGCTAAAGAAACTACTGCTTTGAAGCTTCTAAAGATGCTTTACGGAATTCTTTCATCAGTTTCTCCAAGTCGAGAGAAGCTTTACGAGCACGGGTACCGGCAGCTTTGTTACCTTTGTTGAGCTGTAAATCAGCATCTTTTGTGAAATCTGCATACAGAGCAGCAGTTTTTTCAATTAATTCTTTCATAACCATTCTATTTTTCAATGTTAATATTGCGAGACAAAAATACGTTTTTATTCGTAAAACAGAAAAGAAAGAAAGAATATTTTTAACGATCTCTCTAAAAAATAATGATTGTGCACCATTTATAGGGTAATTAAAGAACAAAATTACTACCTTTGCGTATTAGAAACTTTAAAAGATATATTAAATATGGGCTTATTTTCAAATATATTCGGTAAAAAGGGAGATGCAGACAACGTATCAAAGACCAGTGTAGAAGATTATGTTTCTCTAACCCGTGTTTATTTCCAATCGATACTGGCTACCCAAATGGGAATTACAAATATCCGCATTCTTCCTGATATTGCCAATTTCAAGCGGCTTTTTAAAATACCTACTCAAGGTGGTAAGCTTGGCATTGCTGAAAAATCGGCATCGAAAAAAATGCTGATGCAAGATTATGGTATGAGTGAGAACTTTTTTAAAGAAATCAATCATTCCATCAAAAACAATTGTCATAGTCAGAATGATATTCAAACATATCTCTATCTTTACCAAGGTTTCAGTAATGACTTGATGATGTTGATTGGAAACTTAATGCAATGGAAACTTCGTATCCCATCTTCATTTAAAAAGACAATCTACTCGCTTACTCGACAGACTGTACATAAAATTTGTACTAAAATGATCTGGAAAAAGGATGAAATTCATAAGACTGCTGCCAATGTTCGTCAATATAAAGAACGCCTTGGATACTCGGAAGAGTGGATGACAGAATATATTTTCCATATTGTGCTTCTTGCCAAAAAAGAATCTCGCAAGACAAAGAAAGAAGGAGAGAAGATTCATTAGAGCTTTCTAGGATGAATTTGGAGTAAGTTCTAATCGGAACGTATATACTAATATATTCTGATCGCGTTTATCTGATGGAAGGCAAACATCGATATGATATAAAAAAAACAGAAGCACGACGTGCTTCTGTTTTTTTTATATCATATCGATAAACCGTTTCAAAAGGCGGCTATGATATTTTACTCTATTCTTTTGGTTTCTTAATAGCATCGAATATCAATCCTTCCAATTCTTCTGATAATTCAGGATTGTCTTCAAGCAATCTCTTTGTTGCATCGCGACCTTGTGCCAGCTTCGAATCATTATAGCTGAACCAAGACCCACTCTTTTTAATAATACCATATTCTACGCCCAAATCGACAATTTCTCCTGAGCGCGAAATACCATGACCGAACATAATATCAAATTCGGCACGACGGAATGGAGGGGCAACCTTATTTTTTACTACTTTTACTTTCGTTTGACGACCAAGGATGGTATCGCCGTCTTTTATAGTTTGTCCACCACGAATATCAAGACGAACCGAAGCGTAAAACTTTAGTGCGTTACCGCCAGTGGTTGTCTCGGGATTGCCGAACATCACTCCGATTTTCTCACGAAGCTGATTGATAAAGACACATGTAGTGCGAGTTTTACTGATAGTGGAAGTGAGTTTTCTTAATGCCTGAGACATCAAACGAGCTTGAAGCCCTACTTTATTATCTCCCATGTCTCCTTCTATTTCAGCTTTTGGTGTTAAAGCTGCAACAGAATCGATCACGATGATGTCAATAGCGGAAGAACGGATGAGTTGTTCTGCTATATCAAGTGCTTGTTCGCCGTTATCAGGCTGAGAAATATAGAGATTGTCGACATCGACGCCCAATCCTTTTGCATAAAAACGATCGAAAGCATGTTCTGCATCGATAAATGCAGCGATACCCCCCAGCTTTTGGGCTTCGGCAATAGCATGAATAGCTAAAGTCGTTTTACCAGATGATTCCGGCCCATATATCTCAATGACTCGTCCGCGGGGATAACCACCTACACCCAGAGCGGCATTCAGACCGATAGATCCTGTCGGAATCACTTCTATGTTTTCTACTACCTCGTCGCCCATTTTCATGATAGAACCTTTGCCAAAGCTCTTTTCTATTTTGTCCATGGCAGCCTGTAGAGCCTTCAATTTATTTGAATCGACAGTCTTCTTTTCTCCATCTTCGAAATTCAATTCTTCTTCTTTCTTTGCCATATTTCTTTGTTTGGTCCGTGGACTATGCCTTAGCTTTCCCCGGAGTGATTAACCTTATTCGCTTAATTTAATGTCTGTATTTTACAGCTCCAAATCTATGTCAAACGCTTCATGCCAGGGCAATCCCTGTTTGTTCAGTTGTTCCATAAAAGGATCGGGATCGAACTCTTCAACGTTGTTCACTCCCGGACGATTCCAAAGTCCTTTAAAGAACATCTCTGCACCGATCATAGCTGGCACTCCCGTGGTATAGCTTACAGCTTGCATGCCGGTTTCCTTATATGCGGCTTGATGGCTACAATTGTTGTAAACATAATATGTACGCTCTTTGCCGTCTTTCATCCCTCGAATGCGACAACCTATAGACGTCTCGCCTTCGTAGTTGGCTCCTAAATCCTGTGGATTGGGCAATACGGCTTTTAAAAACTGTAACGGAATAATTTCTTGTCTGTTATACATGACAGGATCAATCCGTGCCATCCCTATATCTTGAATCACCCGGAGATGAGTAAGATATTCTTGTCCGAAAGTCATCCAAAAGCGAGCCTGTTTAATAGTTGGATAGTGTTTAACCAGAGATTCCAATTCTTCGTGATATAATAAATAAGAGTCTTTTGGACCGATATTCGGATAACTAAGAGGCTTATGTATTTCAAGCGGTTGGGTTTGTATCCATTTACCGTCTTGATAATAACGACCATTTTGTGTTATTTCGCGGATATTTATTTCCGGATTGAAATTAGTAGCAAATGCTTTATGATGATTGCCTGCATTACAATCTACAATGTCAAGATATTCCACCTTGTCAAAATAGTGCTTTGCAGCATAAGCAGTATAAACGCCACTTACTCCCGGATCGAAACCGCAACCAAGAATAGCTGTCAATCCGGCTTGCTTGAAGCGATCATGAAAAGCCCATTGCCAACTATATTCAAAATGTGCAACATCTTTTGGCTCATAATTGGCTGTATCAAGATAATTCACACCAGCTTTAAGACAGGCTTCCATAATAGTCAGATCCTGATAGGGTAATGCGAGGTTCATCACCAATTCAGGCTTGAAGTCGTTAAACAACGCCACCAATTGGTCTACATCATCAGCATCAACTTGAGCTGTCTTGATGGCCGGATTACCAATAGCCTTTACTATAGCATCACACTTAGATTGAGTACGGCTGGCTATCATTATATCAGTAAACACATCGGCATTTTTTGCCACTTTATGTGCTGCGACGGTAGCAACACCGCCGGCTCCTATAATAAGAACTCTTCCCATGTAAGTAATATCATAAAATAATAAAGTTAGTGAACAAAGATAGTATAAGCTTGGGTTAATACAAAGAATATAACCTGAATTTTATTCTTTTATTACCGAATCATACTTGCCTTTGACCTATCAAAGGTAGAATAAATTTCGCAATAAAATATTGTTTTCCTATTGTTTTTTAATGATTATCCAACAAATGATAGGTGCTCCAAATAGAGCAGTCACTGCATTGATGGGTAACAAACCGTGTGTCAGAGACACTTGTGATAAACAGTCGCAAATGAGCAATACACTAGCGCCACACAAAACGGACGCCGGAAAGACGATGCGATGATTGGATGTATGAAAAATCCCTCGTGCAGCATGCGGCATGGTAATACCAATGAAACTAATAGGACCTGTAAAAGCTGTCGATGTTCCTGCCAGTATTGCAGTAACTATGATGATAAGCAACCGTAACCGTCGCACCGAAATACCTAAACCGACAGCATAGTTCTTGCCTAAAAGCAATGCGTTGAGTTGCTTTTGCATCAACATTGCCATGACAATTCCAACGACTGTCACTGGAACCAAAATGTTGAGTTGAGTCCATCCTACTTCCGATAAACTTCCGAATGTCCAATTAATAAATAATTTCAACGTCTCCGGGTCACTTACGCTTTGCAATACACTGACGATGGCACCGGTAAAATAGCCAAACATAATACCTATTATCAATAGCGAAACAGTGTTTGAAACTTTTATTGATGCAATAATGACCAAGAAGAGTATCATCGCAGCTCCAATTACGGCAGCAACGACATGAGCACTTCCACCAAGCATCCAAGTAGGCAGAAAAGTCGCCCCCATCGTTAGTAATGCTACCCCAAGTCCCGCACCGGAAGTTACTCCCAATACATCCGGACCTGCCAAAGGATTATGGAACATGGTCTGCATCAGTACGCCTGCAACCGACAATGCCGCTCCCGTCAGAATGGCCGTAATGGCTTTGGGCAAACGATGGTCGAGTATAATTTCCCGATAGATAGGGTCATGACTATGTCCTGTCAATACAGTCCATACGTCGCCAAAGGGTAAACTGACGCTGCCGAGAATAATATCGCATAGGAAAAACACGACTAATAATATGAATAACAAGAAGAACTTCAGTTTCATTTCAGTTGTTCCATATAAGTAAGTTGATACTGTGGCATCAGCTCTGGATGAGCAATCTTAAGCATATCGCTCAGCAACAGATCTGGACGTACTACGCCGCTTTCCCAATAGTCATTGCCACCGGCTGCATTACTTCGTTTGTTGGCATTATATACTCGATGATTGCGGAATGCTTTGAAAAGTTTATATTTTGGATTGGCGGCATCCAGCTCATGGGTCGAATGCATATCTGTTCCTATCCAAATATCTGCATTGTGAAATTTAATAAGTACTTCTTCCACATTGCTGGCTACCGTAGTTCTTGTTGTATCCGAGGAGAATAGATAAGATGTATGGGCATCGTTGAAAAGCTGTCCGGTATAACTGTTGCCTCCAGGTAGCGACCATGTACCCCGAAAATCTTGTCCCGACATTATCGTAGGAGCCGTTTTGGCATTTCGTGCAAGAGTCTTTATCTTATTATATTGTGACACTACTTTTCTGAAAACATCCTCGGCCTGCTTTTCTTTACAAAAAAAGGCAGCCATAAATTTTATCCATTCCGCACGACCTAGCAGTGTGGGCTCTTGCCATTCTATATTATATATAATAGGTATACCCGAACGGCGCATTTTTCGACTGTTTTCATCTTCGGCATTATAAGCCGTAGTAAAAACAGCCTGAGGATGCAACATGAGCAACTTTTCTATATTCAGATTAAAGGCTTCGCCCAAATCTTTTATTCGCCCTCTTTTTGCATTTTCTGCAACGACGGGATTATAAATATAGTTTGCGTTGCACACACCTGTTATCTTGTCAATTTCATTCAATGCTTCAAGAAAACCTATATGTGTGGTAGAATTGACCATTACCTTGGTAAGCGGAACAATAATCTTTTGTCCGTCAGATGGTGTTATTGTTTTTTTATCTTTTACCAAGTAATAGCGGTCGTATATTTTTCCCTTCACCCAAGGGTTGAAAACGGTTACTACCGTATATTTTGAAGCGTGTACAATACTAAATCCCTTGGCATACTGAAGGGATTCAACACTACCTTTTACACTTTCGTACTGCCCGTTTCGTTTTCCACTACACGCACAAAGAAGCACTAATAGTAAGGCAATAAAAAAGCTCTTCTTTCGTAACATCAATATAATTCAATTTAAAATACAATAATATATTTGGCCTTTGTTGGAACATTTCTTTTGAACACGCTCCTACGCTACAAAGATAACATAAGCCAACCTTAATACAAAAAATAAATGGATGATTCTCTAAAATGCAGTTGTTAGTGTGTTACTATTGTTGTCGTCCTTATGTTTTTTGCGACTCACGTCTGTGAGTCGCAAGCGGCGTAAGTATGTCAACATAATCGGATAAGGAACCTGTTCCTCATGTAATAACTATCCAGTGAACGATTGATAGTGTCTGGTTGGTTAGGGGATGAGCTTATAATATTTTCGGGCAACTTTGCGACTGCAATAGTTGAAGTGCCACCATTCGGTAGGTAGGGGATGAAACCCTGCTTGTCGCATCACGTGGCGGAGCAATAGCCGATGTATGAGCGCCTGTTTGGTGATGATGTTTTTGTGTACAAGCTCTTGTTCATTTGTGATATGTGCCGCCTTACCCATAAAATCGACAGGTGTACCCATGTCCAATGGGTTCTCATTGCCTCCAATAATACTGATGTCGACAGCTAAGCCGTAGTTGTGTAGCCCGCCACCATGTGCGGGGTTTGATACGTAGATGTTTCGAGAAGTACCTTTTACCACATTCCACATTTCGCGTTGAATAGATAGAGGACGAGCGGCATCATATACAATAAGCTTGTAATCGGGATGTAGTTTCCGAAGCAGTCGCTGAGCCTTGAGTAATGCGCGAGCGGCTTTGGGGTGTAGATAAGCTTCTTTCAGTTCGTGGTATAGCACCTTACCTGTGAAGTTATCCGGTCGGCTATACATGAGACTTATGGCTATTGTTGAATCGGTTTCGACAATATTGACCATCCCGAGTGAATCCAGCATTCGGGCAGGGCGGCTTTTTGGAGGCTTTTGTACGGATAAAATAGCAGCAGGTTTTTGGGAAACAAATATTCTTGCTTTTTGCTCATGGCGATTGCAGCCTGAAAGTAGAATCAGTAGGAAAATGATACAATAGGAGTAGCGTCTCATTTTATATTTTCCCAAGGATCTTATCCATTACCCAATTGGTCGTTGTGGCACTTTCGCCTGTGCAGCTACATGGCGCTTTGCCTAATAAATTGTCTACCACCGCTTGTATGAGTGGTTGTTGCACATGTGGCGGATTGGAAATAGCTATTTCCTGGTGTCCGTCCTCGTTGTTCAGTTTGATGGGTGCAAAAGAAAAAATAGAGAAACTCAGCATTCCTTTGTCGCCAATGACTTCGATGCGATCTTCTTTGGCTGATTCATGGGCAACGAAACACCACGAACCGCTTCCTACGAGTCCGTTGTCGAATTGAAAACAAGCACTAAGAGTGTCTTCTGTCTCGTATAGTCCGCCAAGATTGCATTTATATCCTTTGGCCTGAAATATACAGCCGAATAGCTCTTGCAACATATCTATCTGATGCGGAGCCAAGTCGTAAAAATAGCCGCCTCCTGCAATATCGGGCTGTACTCGCCAAGGCAAGTCATTGCGGTTGTAATCGAGTTCCGAAGGTGGCTGGGCAAAACGGAGTTGCACATTGATGACTTTTCCTATAGAACCGCCAATAATGAGATCTTTTACTTTATGAAAATAGGGTAAATAACGGCGATAATAGGCTACGAAACAAGGGACTCCGGTCTCTTGCGAAACGCGGTTGATACGAGTACATTCTTCGTAAGTTTGTGCCATTGGTTTCTCTATATAGCAGGGCTTGCCCGACTTCATGGATAGAATGGCGTAGGTGGCATGTGATGAAGGCGGCGTGGCAATATATACGGCATTGACTTCCGGGTCGTTGATTAGGCTTTGGGCATCATTATACCACCTCTTGATTCCGCGTTTGCGGGCATAATCTTCTGCTTTGTTAAGATGGCGGCTCATGACGGCGACGACTTCGGAAGATTCTATTTCTTTGAATGCGGGGCCGCTTTTATGTTGTGTCACACTACCGCATCCTATAAATCCCCATTTAATGACTTTGTCGTTCATTTCTATTTTAAATTAAGATTCTCTACATATTTCTTGCAAATATGTTTGTATTCTGCTGTCTTTTTAAATCGCTCTATCCAACAATTGAATTGGCGGAGTAGTTGAGGCGAATGCTTACTCATTCCCCAAGAATAGAATTGAGTGAAACTAATTGCCATTTGCATATCGATATGCGGTAAATGGGGAGCATATTGTTTGGCAATGTTTTCATCACAGACTGCATAATCGATGTCTCCATGTTCTACCATATACATGAGCTGTTCGCTACTATATTGCTTTATTTCTTTGATGTAGATGGTGTCGCCTATTTCGTTGCTTAAGTTTTGTATGCGTAGTATAGCAGGTGAGTTTTGTGGTACGTTGAGTGTCTTACGTGCAAGATCCAACTGACTTTTTATGTAGGGGGCTTTACCTATCCCTCGTTTGCGTTGAATCAGTACTTGCTTATTGAGCATAATTGGTGAAGATAAAAGCAGGGAATCTTTCAACTCGATGGTAGAGGGCAGATTGCAGGCTAACAAGTCGACCGTGTCTTTCCGTAGGGCTTCCAGTCTTTCGGTTTCGCTCATTACCGGTCGGATATCTGCTCTTAATTTCATATCACGGGCAAAAGCCTTGACTATTTCGTAGTTGAATCCGGCTAAGCCATTGCTGTCTACATAAAAATTCAATTTGTTGTATTCGACAGCTACGCGGAGAACTCCTGAAGCTTTAATGGCTGCAAAATCTCGTGGTGCTGAGATTGGCTGCTTGTGCCCTCTGAATATCCAAACACCTAATCCAATGGCGATGAAGAGAAACACATACTTTGCAAGTTTATGATAAAAATAGGTATGTTGCATAGCGAACATTAATCATAAAAGTTCCACGAAATTCCAATTTTAAATAGTCGTTGGTTAAGAGGGTAGTGGGGTACAAGAAAATACATACTGTTGCCCGATCCTTGGTTGATGTGATAGAACATGGCAAAGAAGCGAGTACGTTTGAGTTGTAAGTTAACGTAGGCATTGATGATAGGGTATCCGCCCAGTTTGATAGCCGACGCCGCCTTTTGCAGATTAAACTGTTGCAGAGCGGGAGTATAGGTGGGCGCATAATAGGTAGTGAAGTAGCGGACATCTGCCCCTAATTGTAAATTTAGCACTTTATGGGCAATCTTTGTCTCTATATACAAATTGTGATATAACGAAAGATCGGGTAATGGAAGTACGGTAGCGTTACTTGATTTTTGCCAAATCACTTCGTTGTCGAGGTGGAATATGCCTGCTTTAAAATTTTGGCGTAAGGTCGCTGTCATTACCTGTATATTACCGCTGTTTTGTGCAGGTTTGGCGCTACTGTCAAGGTAAGTGTAATTCTTAATGTTCTCGATGCCAAATTTTAAATGGGTTTGAAGCCGCTCAATAGATAGTTCTCCTTCTAAGCGGGAACGAAACTCTTTATTCATATCACCGTCCCAATAAAAATGTTTTGAGTGGTAGTGGCGCATGTAAAAGTCTGGCAGTGTATTGCTTATGCTGGCACGAGCTACTAAGCTGACTGTATCACTCAATAACTGGAAATTCAGATCGATATTGCCATTTACCCTAAACTGTCCAATCGCTTTGTCAAGCAACCCGAATTCTCCGTTAATGACATAGTGAAGAGCTTTACCTTGCCGTTTGGCCAGTTCGCCTCCGGCAAAGACTTCATTCTCATTGTATTTGTCTATGCTGGTAGAATCGGCATCCATCAGTTTGTATTGACTCAATTTGTGAGAAATATAGGCAGTGAGGCCGGCTTTTGCGTATTTGTTAAAACCTTCGAGTAATGCGATACCGAAAGTGTTTTTTATCGAATAATATTGGGTAGTATCGTTTATGAGAGGTGTCGATGGTTTGATATAAGTCTTATCGTAGCTAACGTTGTCGTTTGAACGGAAACGGTGGAATGAATTTTCGAACTTCACCGTATGGATGAAACTTGTGATAGGGACGAATTCGCTGATAATACTATCTTTCTTTGCTTTAGGTTCCGCGTTTGGAACTTTAGCGCCAGGTATGGGTCTTGGTGGCATCTTCTTGTTTGGTGGCATTACTGTCTTTCCCTTTTGGGGAATTGGAGATTTTTGAGCTATTGGCTCCGGCTTAGTTGCAGACTGTGCTGGTTTCTTGTTTTGTTCAATCTGATTATTTTTTATCTTATTTTTTAGATCGGCGTTGGCGAGCGGGTCGTTATTATCGACTTCTATAACTTTTACTTTTCGGGTGAATCCTAATTTGTAACGGTGGGTAAAGTAGAGGTAATATTCACTGTTCCGATTAGTGCTGGCATCTAGATACGTAGGAATGTTTAGAGTTTCATAAACTTTGCCGCCATTTGCCATCAACTCTGGGTTGGTAATGTAACGGTCATCTGTGATACCGCCATTTTCGTTCATTTTGAGATAGTTTCTACTATAAATGAACGAAGCATCGTAATGATCGGCCATGTAGCTGGCAAATAGTGCTCCATTAAAAAAAGCTGTATTCTGATTGTTGTAGAACCCCCGTCCATATAAATAGTCAATGTTAAAACCGAATGCAAAATGTTTGTTGACATTGACTGAAAAATAGGCTTTAAATCGTTCTTCTCCATTTTGCTTACCTCCTCCGCTATAGTAAGACAGATTCGTATAAGGTACATTGCTGTTGGTAAACTTAAAGTTGCCTGGTGTAACAAAAAACTGAGAATAGGGAGCTAAGAAAAAGTTGGAAGTATTTGCTTCTCGCTCGAAGAATATGCGTGAAAGGCGAGCAGAACCGAGGTTGCCTAGGTAGTTGTAGTGCCCGTTCATTCCTTCTGTGAGGTTTGTGTTTTGGAAATTATAATTAGCAGTATCGACAGGCATTTTCAGTACGGTCCCCAAGTTTTCGTCAAGATGCCACATATAAAGTTTGGGAGGGATTGTTTCATGTTCTGTCTTCGAACTGTCATTTTGGTTTGTTCCTCTATTATTGCCCGACATTCCCGAAAATCTGTTTCCCAGATTTCCGAAACCTTGCGCTGTTGCTATGGTAGCTATAAGCAACATTATTTGAATGAATAATAATCTCCTAATCATGGCAACAAATATACGAACTAATTATGAAAATATGAATTAAGAAAACAAAAACTCCCTTCTTTGTGTCAATATTCGCATATCATTCTTTATTATATTAATGTGTTATGATTATGACAAATAAAAGAGGATGACCTAAATAATATAAGCATCCCCTTTTTCTTTGAAGTGTTTCGCAATAAATAACTTAGATTTCTTTTATAAGTTCCATCCCCTTTTTGATGGCCTCTTCGTTCATCGGAATTAAGCTATGATGGCGGGCTGGAAGAGTCTTCTTCAAACCTTTAAGAACATTGTCTATTGTTACGATAGGAAGTATCTTTAGCAGACCTCCAAGAACAATCATATTGAATGCTTTGGGATTGCCCATCTCGTTGGCAGCATCCATTGCATTGATGGAATAAATTTTGATATCCTTGCGGGTGGGGGGATTGATAATTCCATAGGAGTCGTAAATCAATATACCTCCCGGCTTAATTTTACTTTCGAATTTATCGAGAGATGGTTGGTTCAATATGATAGCCGCATCGTATTTGCTTATGATCGGTGACGAAATTTTATCATCACTTACGATAACCGTTACATTGGCGGTACCGCCACGTTGTTCTGGTCCGTAGGCAGGCATCCACGTTACTTCCTTATCTTCCATTAATCCGGAATATGCAAGTATTTTACCCATAGAAAGAACGCCTTGTCCGCCAAATCCTGATATAATAATTTCTGCTTTCATTGTGTCTTAATTATTTCTTATCTTTTAAATCGCCAAGCGGATAGAATGGAACCATGTTTTCTTTCATCCATTGATTGGCCTTAGCGGGAGACATTTTCCAACCGGAGTTACAAGTCGAAACGACTTCGACAAGATTGGAACCTTTACCTTCCATTGAATTCTCGAATGCATGGCGGATTGCTCTTTTAGTCTTATTGATAGCGCCAACAGTATCTACAGATTGGCGAGTGACGTATGCCGTGCCTTCTAGTTGAGCAGCAATATCAGCTATTTTCAATGGGTATCCATGAAGTTGCGGATCGCGGCCGTAAGGACATGTGGCTGTTTTCATTCCCATTAGCGTAGTAGGCGCCATCTGGCCACCTGTCATACCATATATGCCATTATTAATGAATATAATGGTGATATTTTCGCCACGGTTGAGTGCATGGATCGTTTCGGCAGTACCGATACAAGCCAAGTCTCCGTCGCCCTGATAAGTAAATACCAATCGATCTGGCCACAAACGTTTAATGGCGGTTGCAAGTGCTGGCGCTCTACCATGGGCAGCTTCTTGCCAGTCTATATCAATATAATTGTAGATAAAAACGGCGCAACCTACCGGAGATATACCAACAGCTTTTTCTCCAAGTCCCATTTCTTCAATGATCTCGGCAACTAGTTTGTGAACAACACCATGGCTGCAACCGGGGCAATAGTGCATGTGGTTATCGTTCATGAGAGTCGGTTTTTTGTAAACCAGGTTCTCGGGTTTTATTATTTCATTTCTTGTCATAACTGTTATTCTTTATTTTTTCTATTGTCGGTGAGTCGTAGTACAGATTCTACCATTTTGATGACAATGGCAAAGCCACAAGTATAGGCAAACAAACTCCAATTATTGCTTGCAAAATAGATAATGATGCAGGCTACTGTCATAAGTATAAAAATGGCATTCAGTATATTCCGTATTTGAGTTAGATTCATCGTCAAAAGAATTTTATTTAATCATTTTCTTCATAGCCTCTACTATTTCATCAGGATCGGGAACGATACCACCGAGGCGGCCGAAGTGTTCAACAGGTATTTTTCCGTTTACAGCTAGGCGGACGTCTTCTACCATCTGACCGGCATTGATTTCAACAACTAGCATACTCTTTACTCTATCAGCAAGTTTGTCGATCACTTTTGTCGGGAATGGCCATAGGGTAATCGGGCGAAGCATACCTACTTTGATGCCTTCTTCACGAAGCATCTCGAGGGCTTTCTGACCGATACGGGCTTGCGAACCGAATGCTACGATAATGTATTCGGCATCATCACACATAATTTCTTCGAAGCGAACTTCATTCTCTTCTATCTTTTTGTATTTAGCCTGAAAACGGAGATTGTTTATTTCCATTGCATCAGGTTTAAGTTCCAACGAAGTAATGATATTCGGTTTACGGTTTTTCGTCTTTCCTGTTGTTGCCCATGGGCATTCAGCAATGACTTCTTCATCAGTACGGCGTGGTTTGATGGGAGGTAATACTACTTTTTCCATCATTTGTCCGATAACTCCATCGGCAAGGATAACTGCCGGATTACGGTATTTAAAAGCCAAGTCGAATGACAATCCAACGAAATCGGCCATCTCTTGAACAGAATTTGGGGCTAAAGTGATTAGACGATAATCACCATGACCTCCACCTTTTACAGTCTGAAAATAGTCTGCTTGACTGGGTTGAATAGTTCCAAGACCGGGACCGCCACGTTGTACGTTAACAATGAGGCATGGGAGTTCGGCTCCTGCCATATAAGAAATACCTTCTTGCATCAAACTGACGCCGGGACTTGACGACGAGGTCATGACTTTCTTTCCACATCCGGCGCCGCCATATACCATATTAATAGATGCCACTTCGCTTTCTGCTTGTAAAACAACCATACCTGTGGTTTCCCAGGGTTTGAGGATAGCGAGAGTCTCAAGTACTTCCGATTGAGGAGTAATAGGGTAACCGAAATAACCGTCACATCCGCAACGGATAGCTGCGTGAGCTATTGCTTCGTTACCTTTCATTAATACAACTTCTTCTTTTGCCATAATAATTATTCTTTTACTCTATAAACAGTGATACATCCATCAGGACAAACTGTTGCACATGAGCAACATCCTGTACAAGCGTCTTCTAACACCGGTTGGACGTAATTGTAACCTCTTACATTGACTTCCTTAGTGAGGGCTATCACCTTAAAGGGACAGGCAACCACACATAAGTTGCAACCTTTGCAGCGATCTGTGTTAACCACAATCGCTCCTTTTATTTTTCCCATAAATTTGAAATTTATTGATTGTACATATCCTTATTATAAAAGTTCAATATATCGAGTATCGAACGGTAAGCCTGAACGGCAGGACTTTTGTCATTAATATCCATTGCTTTGCGATAATTATTTAATGCATTTTGCCAATCACCTTTTTTTCGATATATGTGCCCTAATAGGTAGTAGGCTTCATCTTTATCTGGTTGTTCGGATTGCAAGTATTCATTTAAAGCTTTCATCGCTTCATCAATATTACCGGATTCAATCCACTCTCTTATCGTTTTAGGTTGATACATTATTTCTCTTCTTTAGAATGCAAATGCAAATATAGGAAATATATTGTTTTACGGTACGGAATATTGTGAAAAATATCATTTTGTTATTAGTAAGTTATACAATGTTATAAATCAGTCCAAAAATAGAGTAAATCGGCTAATAAACTACACAAAAAATAACATTTCATACGTTTTACTTACAAAAGAAAACCCTAACTTTGCACCGCGTTTTCGATAGCGTGTATGTCTTATTGATTTTTTAGGTTGATTCATGATAAATATGAGATATTTTAAGTTTTGTATCATATTGATGTGTCTGATGAGCTTTTTGCCTATAAAGGCTCAGCAATATGTATTGAGTGGTGTGGTAACAGATTCTGTAACACATGAGCCCTTGTCTTTTGTCAATGTATATCTGAAAGGAACGAAAACGGGTACAAAGACTAACAATAGCGGGGAATTTATTTTGAAAACAAGTTTAAATTCGGCTCGTTTGGTTATCTCTTCGGTTGGATATAAAGAGTATGTACGTTTTATAAGTCCTGCAAAAGATTATCGTTTTGTGGTAGCTTTGAAGCCTGCAAATGTCTCCTTGAAGGAAATTGTGATTAAACCCAAAAGGGAACATTATAAGAAAAAGGATAATCCCGCGGTGGCTTTTATTAGGCAAATGTTGGCGCATCGCGATGATCATTCGCCCGATAATCATAGCTATTGGTCTCGAAATAGATATGAAAAGGTACTCTTTGCTATGAATAATTTCACAGAAGAAAAACAAAAAAAAGGAATTTATCGTAAGTTCCCTTTTCTGTTGGACTATGTGGATACTTCAGCTGTAACAAAGAAACCCATTTTGCCAGTTGTGATTCGTGAAACGGTAGCGAGTGATTATTATCGCAAAGATCCTAAAAGTTTAAAGCAGCTGGTTGAGGCTCGTAAGCATGCAGGTATTGATGAGATATTGTCGCAGCAAGGGATGGAAGCAACAGTTGGTGAAGTCTTTCGCGATGTTGATATCTATCAGGACAATATTACATTGTTTACGAATAAATTTGTTAGTCCTTTATCCAAATTAGGCATTTCATTCTATAAATATTACCTACTTGATACGTTGCAGGTTGACCATGAGAAGTGTGTTGATTTGGCTTTTGTGCCGTTCAACTCGGAATCGTTTGGTTTTACAGGTCATTTCTATGTAACGCTTGACTCGACTTACTTTGTCAAGAAGGTCGTGCTTAATTTCCCGAAGAAGATTAACTTGAATTTTGTAGACTATATGATACTTAATCAGACGTTTGCCCGTTCCACCGATGGAACTCGTGAATTGCAGAATGAAGATATTATTGTCGAATTTAAACTGAGCGCTAAAAGCGATGGTATTTATGCCCGCCGGAATGTGGTCTATTCTGATTATTCGTTTGATCCGCCACATAATATGTTTCTATTCAAAAAGTCTGGATCTGTTATTGAAGCCCAAGATGCGTTGACTCGTGATGACGAATTTTGGGAGGCCAGTCGCCCTAAAAATGCAGGAGTAAAAACGAATGAAGTCAGTGATATGATGCATAAGCTTCGAAGTTATCCTCTTTTTTATTGGACCGAGAAGATTCTGCAAGTTGCATTTACTGGCTATGTCCCTTCTAGTCAAGAAAAGCCTCTATTCTATTTTGGTTTGCTCAATACTACAGTCAGTGGAAATCCACTTGAAGGCACAAGGTTCCGGTTTGGCGGAATGACAACGGCATGGCTCAACAAACATTGGTTCTTTAAGGGATATGGGGCTTATGGTACTCGTGATGAACGTTTCAAGGGATCTGGCGAAATTGAATATTCTTTTGAACCTAAGAAAGAATATGCAAATGAGTTTCCTATCCATTCATTAAAGCTACACTATGAATCGGATGTCAATGAGTATGGACAATATTACTATTATACCAATAAAGACAATATCTTTTTGCTTTGGAAACGTCAATCAAATGATAAGCTCGGTTATGAACGGAAAACTGAATTGACGTGGACTAATGAATATGCATCCGGTCTCTCTTTCAAAATGACAGGGCGTCGAAATGTGATGGAGTCTTCTCGTCTTATTCCTTATATTAAAATGACAAATCCTAGTGATGTTGCAGGTGAATATATTGATAAGGTAAGAAATACAGAAGCTGAAATAACGTTGAGGTATGCTCCTCACGAAAAGTTTTATCAGACACAGTGGAATCGATTTCCGATTAATTTTGATGCTCCTATATTTGTGTTGACCCACACTGTTTCATCAAAAGATGTAATGGGGAGTGATTATACTTGTAATCATACTGAATTTGAATTTCAAAAACGTTTTTGGTTTTCTGCTTTTGGCTACACCGATTTTATTGTGAAGGCTGGGAAGATTTGGAATAAGGTTCCATTTCCGATGTTGCTGTATCCTAATGCAAACTTAACGTATACCATACAACCTGAATCATTTTCGTTAATTAATGCAATGGAGTTTATTAATGATCAATATGCCTCATGGGATGTAACTTATTATCTCAATGGTTGGCTTTTCAATCGTATCCCATGGCTTCGTAAGCTAAAGTGGCGTGAAGTTCTTTCTACTCGCGGATATTATGGTACGTTAAGTGATAAAAACAATCCAGCCATGACAGGGGGGCTGTTTCAGTTTCCAGAGGGTTCTCAAACAATGGGTAAGAAACCTTATGCAGAAGTTGGCGTAGGTATTGAAAATATCTTTAAAATATTGCGTCTAGACTATGTATGGCGGTTAACATATCGTGATATGTCCAATATAAATCGTTCGGGAGTTCGAATCAGTGTTCATATGACTTTCTAATAAGGTAATGTTTTGACCAATTAATATGACTAATAGAACTTTTTTGGGACATAACGGTTAGCTAACTTTGTAATTCATAATTTTTACTAATATATATAAGGAAGAAATGGAAAATAAAGTAGAACCCGCTCAGGGTCGATTGGGAGTATTGGTAGTAGGCTTAGGTGCCGTGTCTACTACTTTTATAGCTGGTACTTTAGCTGTTCGCAAGGGGCTTTCAAAGCCTATAGGCTCAATTACTCAGATGGCTAAGATTCGTTTAGGTAAAAAAGAAGAAAACCGTAATCCTTTGATAAAGGATGTGGTTCCTTTGACTGACTTGAACAACTTGGTTTTCGGTAGTTGGGATATTTTTCCCGATTCAGCTTATGAGTCAGCTACTCATGCTCAAGTCTTAAAACAACCAGATATTGATAGTGTGAAAGATGAATTGGAGGCTATTAAACCAATGCCTGCGGCATTTGATCAAAATTGGGTAAAACGTTTGCATGGCACCCATGTGAAGAGCTGCAAGTCGCGTTGGGATATGGTAGAGCAATTGCGTGCAGATATTCGTAATTTTAAAGTTACCAACAAATGTGATAGAGTTGTAGTTATTTGGGCTGCAAGTACTGAAATCTATCTTCCTTATTGTTCTGAAACGCATGATACGTTGGCTCATTTTGAGCAGGCAATGAAGGATAATAAAATGGATAAAATTTCTCCGAGTATGTGCTATGCATATGCTGCATTATCTGAGGGTGCTCCATTTATTATGGGTGCTCCGAATACTTGTGTCGATGTCCCTGCAATGTGGGAACTCGCAGAAAAGACCAAGATGCCTATCTGTGGTAAAGACTACAAAACGGGTCAAACATTGATGAAAACTGTTATTTCGCCAATGCTTCATACTCGTATGCTAGGATTAAATGGTTGGTTTTCTACTAATATTCTCGGTAATCGTGATGGAGAAGTACTTGATGATCCGGAATCTTTCAAAACAAAAGAAGTAAGTAAGTTATCTGTTCTCGATTCTGTTCTCGAACCGAAGGAATATCCTGAACTTTATGGTAATTATTATCACAAAGTCCGGATTAATTATTATCCTCCCCGTAATGATAATAAAGAAGGTTGGGATAATATTGATATCTTTGGTTGGATGGGTTATCCGATGCAGATTAAAATAGATTTTCTATGTCGTGACTCTATTTTGGCTGCTCCATTGTTGCTTGATCTTGTTTTATTCACTGATTTGGCTGTTCGTAAAGGAATGTATGGTACCCAACATTGGTTATCTTTCTTCTTTAAGAGCCCTATGCATGGTGAAAATGAAACACCGGTTAACGATTTGTTTGTTCAGTGGGGCAACCTAAAGAATACACTGCGTGATATGATTGGTGAAAAACACCTTGATTATGCTGACTAGATGATTCTTTGATCCTTGGGCGGGTTAGAGAATTTCTCATATTTATACTTTCCCCTTATTATGTGCTATATGAGGGGAAAGTTTTTTACTGATATACAAAGAACAATAGATGGAACAACCTACATGTTTTCAGAAAATTTTATCGACAGGTTTTGGCTGTGGTTATTCTCCCATTGCTCCAGGTACTGTCGGTGCCTTGTTAATGTGGATCGTATGGATAATACTTTATGCCTTTCTCCCTTATGATATCTACTTCACGTTGTCTTCGCTTATGTTTTTATTCTTTGCCTATTTTGGTACTAAAGCTGCCGGTGCGGTCGAAGTCATTTGGGGTAAGGATCCTAGTAAGGTTGTAGTCGATGAAATGATTGGAGTATTGATACCATTGATGACAATAGGTTCTACGGCGATATGGTTTTATTACTCTATTGCCGCTTTTATATTGTTTAGGCTTTTCGATATTTTTAAACCTTTAGGTATACGTAGGTTAGAACGTTTGAAAGGTGGAGTGGGTATTATGGCTGACGATGTTTTGTCCGGCCTTTATAGTGCAATTATTTTATTGATAGCTCAATGGTTCATTGGATAAAAAATTTGGTTTCAGCATTCAACCGAAGAGGTGGTTTTTTTGTGTTCTTACGTGCCCAATGCTCTTCCCAAATGGCTAGTGTTATTGATTTTGTCGTAACTGTCCTTGTTGTTCAGTGTTTTGCTCTATACTATGTTTACGCTTCTTTTTTAGGATCCCTTTGTGGAGGAGTTTTTAATTGCATTGTTAATTATAAGTGGACTTTTCGTGCCAATCATTGCAAAGTGAAATATGTTGCATTGAAATATACTTCTGTCTGGATCGGGAGTATTTTGTTGAATACATATGGTACTTATGCTTTTACTGAGTCTCTTCGTTCTATTCCGTGGGTGAAAAATACGTTAAGCTTGTATTTTTCCGATTTCTTTATTGTCCCAAAGATTATCGTTTCCCTTTTGGTTGGATTCTTCTGGAATTATCAGTTGCAGCGCATTTATGTTTATCGTGACCGGAAAATAAAAAAATACTTTTTGAAAAAATAATCAATATCATTTTAATTTATAACAAAGATGAAACTCAGAGATTGGATACAACAGGTAGTTTATAAGATAATAGCTCCTTTGGTCAAAGGACTTGTTCGAATGGGGGTTACTCCTAATATGGTAACGGCTACCGGTTGTCTGGTTAATGTTGTAGCTGCTGGCATTTATGTTTATGGCGGTTTCAATGCTTCGCCTTTTTCTTTTGACTATACTATTCTGACGTGGAGCGGTATCGTTTTGTTTTTTGGTAGTCTATTCGATATGATAGATGGTCAAGTGGCGCGTATAGGAAATATGGCTTCTGTTTATGGCGCAATGTTCGATTCTGTACTTGATCGTTATAGCGAATTAATAACGCTATTCGGTATCTGCTTTTATTTTTTTATGTGTGATCAGCCTGTGGTAGCTCTTATTACTTTCCTCGCTATGATAGGTTCAGTAATGGTCAGTTATATACGGGCACGTGCCGAAGGGCTCGGATTGAAGTGTGATGTCGGATTGATGCAGCGCCCTGAACGGGTAGTCCTTACAAGTATCGGCTCTTTGCTTTCGGGCATAATCGGTTGTATATGGATACTTGTCACTGCACTTGCTCTGATAGCTTTATTGTCGAATATTACAGCTTTTTATCGTTTGGAATATTCTCGTAAACAGATTTCACAGAAAGAAAGGAAATAATGATTTTGAATAAAGGGAAATTTCCTTCAACTTATGAATGGGTATTGACATTAGTTATTACTTTTGTCTATTTGTTAGCTACCTCTTTGTTTTTAGGATTAAGGGCTGAACATCTTTTAATGGCTGCTTTATTTCTTACTCTTTATTTCGGAAGTGAATATACAAGGAAAATGGCAGTTGCATTATTGCCTTTTGTTGTTTTCGGTGTGTCTTATGATTGGATGCGAATTTGCCCGAATTACACTGTTAATCCGATTGATATAAGAGGCCTGCATGACTTGGAACTTTCTCTGTTCGGTATACATGATGCCGGTAAACTGGTCATTCCTGGAGCTTATTTTTATCAGCATCATATTGCTTTTATGGATTTCCTTTCGGGTATTTTCTATCTATGTTGGGTACCGGTACCTATTGCATTTGGACTTTATCTTTTTTTCTCCGGCTCTCGTAAAGTATATCTGCACTTTTCGTTGGTCTTTTTGTTTGTGAATCTTATAGGCTTTGTCGGGTATTATATTCATCCTGCTGCTCCGCCATGGTATACTATATTATACGGTTTTAACCCGATACTCCATACACCGGGCAATACGGCCGGATTGGCACGCTTTGATGCCATGACAGGGCTTCATGTATTTAATGGTATATATGGTCGTAATGCCAATGTCTTTGCTGCTCTCCCGTCTCTTCATGCATCTTATATGCTTGTCACGTTATGGTATGCCGTCCGCAATCATTGTCGCCCTTTTATTATTGTGCTATTTAGTATTATTATGGTTGGTATATGGTGCACGGCTGTTTATACCGCACATCATTACATTATTGACGTATTGCTGGGCATTGCTTGTGCTTTAATCGGCATTTTTATTTTTGAAAAGTTATTGATGCGCATAGGCTGTTTTTTTCGATTTATTGAACGTTACTATCATTATATAGCTTAGTCGACCTTATCACTATTTATTGATTTTTTTATTATTTGTGAACCTTTCAAATATATTTGTTTATATTTGTAGGTTGATGAAAGAGTGTAAATTACTGCATGTTCTTGTAATGATATTATTCTTGAGTCAGACTTATGCTTTTGCTCAGAATAATGTATATAAGATTAATGATGTTCTTTATGATTATCTCGTATTGACACAAAATAATCTTAGGACCCCTGTTTTGGGCCTTTCTATGTTGGATACTTTGCTAGCAAAAGCTAAAAAGGTGAATGATTTAAAAGCTCAATGTATTTCACTTAGTCTGCGGGTTAATTATTATCATTATCAAAAGAATTATTTCATGGCAAAGCTGGAATTTGAGCGCGTTGCTCCTTTCCTTTTTTATGCACCATTCAAAGATTTTTATTTTATCGCCTGGAGTTTGCTTATTAATGAATATCTTAATCTAAAAAAATACACTCTGGTAGCCTCTGAATTGAATAAATTCAAGTCAGAAGCCAAAACTATGAATTGTAGTTATGGTATTGCTGAAGGTTATAGGATACAAGGCGATGTTTATTATATGCAGGATATTTATCGTTTAGCGCTTCCGCTATATTGTAAAGCCGCCGACTACGCAAGGAATTCCCAATTAGTCGATTTGTCTCTTTATTATCGTTGTGTCGGGAATTGTTGTTTTCATCTACGTCGTTGGAAAGAATCGGAAGATGCCTTGTTAAATAGCATCTCTTCTGCCGTGGATCTAAAACAAACGATGCCTGGACGTATGCTTTTGTTATCGCTATATTGTTGCGAAGATACCCAAAATCCAGAAAAGATAGATCAGACTTATTTCACTTTAAGATGGCTGTGCTCTTTGTATCCGGTTACGGAAGATCAGATGAATCTGTACAATGAATGTATGTACTATTATTCCATGTATTATCGAAAGGATGAAATCACAGCTAACTCTTTTCTCGATATAAGAGAGACTCTTTTTAAGCCCGATTCATTGACATTCTATTTTAAGAATGCTCAATATTTCGAATTGAAGGGTGATGATAGACAAGCTGCATTATATTATGACAAGTATAATGCTCTTATTTATCAGAAACATAATAGTGAAGATCGTTTTTTTTCTTTATCATTCGTTCCTCAACTTGAATATCAAAAAGTGGCTCGCGAAAAAAGACTATTGTTGCAGAATAATGCTAAAATTAAATTGAATGAATTAAAAAGTAGCGAGCGATTGATGGCTTTAGATGCAGAACACGAACATTTGCATTTGCTTGATAGAAAGAAAAAGCATGCTATATTACAAAATCAAGTGATGATGCAGGGTATGGCATTGCAACAGCAGAAAAGGAAAATAATTGATCAATCTCTATTGGCAGATCAACAAAAGGAGACGCAACAATTGCAACGGTCTCAAGCTTTCTGGAAAATTTTATTTGTTTTTACTGTTTCGTTGATCAGTCTGTTGTTTATTCTAAATTATATTATAGATAAATATAAGATAAAGAAGCGTCTTTTGCTCGAAAAAGAAAAGGCCGAAAATGCTAAAAAAAGGAAGACTCTGTTCTTTCAGAATATGAGCCATGAGATTCGTAATCCGCTCAATGCCATTGTTGGCTTTAATGAGGTGCTTAATGGAGATATGGCTGATGAATTACTCCCCCACCAAAAGGCTGAATTTGTTCGTATCATATCTGCGAATTGCCGTTTATTGCAAACGGTATTTAATGATGTGATTGATATCTCCGATTTTGAAAATAATTCGTATAAGTTAGTTCTTACGGATGTTGATATCTATCAGTTATGTCGTATTTCTCTAGAAAGTATTCGTGGCAGGCAGGCAGATGGGGTGGAACTTATATTTCATCCTTCTTCCGACAGACCATATCTGTTGCATACTGATGCACAGCGCTTGCAACAGATACTTACAAACTATTTGACAAATGCTTGTAAGTATACGGAGAAGGGTAGTATTACGTTGTCGTATGAGATTATGACAGATTTGGTGCGCTTTTCTGTGACGGACACAGGATCTGGCATAAAACCTGAAGATGTAGAAAAGGTTTTTGAACGGTTTCACATGCTCGATAAGTCCAAGCGGGGAACAGGATTGGGCTTGCATATTTGTCGTCTTATTGCCAAGATAATGCATGCAAAAGTGTATGTAGACAAGACATATACCGGAGGAGCACGATTTGTTTTAGATCATCCGCTTAAAGTCTTTTTATCCATACTTGCCATTGTTTGTTTTTCTATATTGCCAGTTAAAGCACAGAAGAATCCGCTGCACATTCAAGATCATCTTTATCAATATTATTTGAAGATGGAGAATAAGATTACCGATCCTGTCGGTAATCTTATGGCAGATACGCTCTATACAATGGCTCAAAAAGTTCATGATATAAAGGCTCAAGGATATGCACTTGAAAACAAAGTAAGGTTTTGTCGTTATACCGACAATGAGAAGATGATGTTATTGCACTTTAATCGATGCAGAAACTTTTGTTTGCGTATGCGACTTTACTATCCTCTTTTCTCTGCATGGAGTTATGTTGTTAACTATTATTTGATTCATCATCGTTTTGATGAGGCCTTGAGTCAATTGATCACTTTTCAGAATCTGTCCATTCAATTAGGGGAGTCCGATGGCCTATCGGCTTATCTTTACAGTGCGGGTTGTTTTTATTATGTGCAGCAGCAATATACTACTGCCTTGTCTTATTTTCTACATACTTTCTATTATGATGATAAAGATCCTCATAGTATTGATATTATGATAGGGCAGTGCTATTTTAATCTGAAACAATATGATGAAAGCATTCGTTACATGAAGAAGGCTCTTCTTAGATCACGTATTGATGTTAGCAATGTTATTTCTTATGTGTTTTTGGCAAAAAGTTATAGCATCAAGGGCGATGCGGTAAATGCAAGTAAGATGATTTCTAAATTGCAAGAACTTAAGAAAAAGTGTCCGAAATGGATAAAAAATGCACAATATTATAGTGCTCTTTATTTGTATTATACGTATATAGAAAAAAATAAATTAAAGGCTGGTGAAGAGCTGTTGAAGTCGGGGAAATATGGAGATCCTATTCATCTTGCTCGTTATTGTATGCAGGTCGAAGCCTATTCTGACGCAAAAAAATTATATAAGAAAGCGGTCGTGTCTGCTGACGAATGGATGACTTCCAATCCTTGTCCTTTCTTAGGATCATATACTAGTAATTTGGATTATGGGCGAGTAATGAAGGAACGCAATAAAATAGCGATGAACAATATACACTTGGCTATGAAAGATGCTTATAATGGACGGCAGCTTATAGTTTTAGAACGTGAGAAGACGGCTTTGCTGCTGCGTCAAGCAGAGAAGGGAATGCAGCAGAATAAGGTCAAACTGTCCATGCAGAAATTACTTTTTGAACAGCAACAGCAGAATCTACTAAAGCATAAAAAACTAAATCAGCATATTGAATGTCAAAAGAAATTGAAGAATGTGCGCTTACACTGGCAGATGGTAACATTCTCCTTACTTTTATTTTTCTTGATGGCGATGGGAGCATATCTTATTAGCCGATTGCGGCAACGTGAAAAACGTTTACGCGAAGATACATTGAATGCTCAGTTTGAAGAACATATTAAAGATCGCTTTTTTCAGAATATTAGTAATAAAATACGGCAACCGCTTGAAACGATCGTCAGTCTGAATGAACAATTGAATATGAACTCCTCTTATAAAATTGCACCGCAACAACGGAAAATAATGGTGCAGCAGCTTAATGAAAGCGGTAACTATTTAGCCGAAGTAGTCAATACCGTACTTGATATATCTAAAATAGAAAGTGGAACATATAAGTTACAACTAGAAAATGTTAATGTATATACATTATGTAAGTATGTGCTTAAAGAAGTGTCCGAGAACGTTTCAGAAGGCGTCGAACTGTTATTTGAATCTAGAGATATGTCTGGGACCGAAGCAGTAGGGTGCATGTTGTACACAGATATGCAGCGTCTTTATTTTGTGCTTCGCACTTATTTGATAAATGCATGTCAACATACTCATAAAGGGAGTATAAAGTTTGCCTTCGAAGTATATTTGGATAAAGTTGTTTTTAGTGTGACTGATACGGGCGATGGATTGCCTTTGAGTGTTGCGAGTACTATATTTGATCGTAAAAAATGGGATGTCACCAAGGAGGATGTGGGTCTAAGCTTGTATATTGTCAGGCTCATTTCCGATTTGTTAAATGGTAAAGTTTGGGTAGATACAACTTATACCGATGGAGCTCGTTTTGTTTTTGAACACCCAAAAGTATAGGTTGATGAGATTTTAAAGGTGTCTCGCATCAAAGAAATAACTTTCTCATGTCATTGCGATAAGATACGGATGCTATCTTGGAAAGTTATCTAAGTCAATGTAGTAAGTTCCATTAGTTGTTGCGGCGACATATTGACGACACTTGGGACTCAGGCCTGTGAGTCCCAAGTGTCGTATGTTAGTTCTTTCGGAGACGCTTACTTCGAGGTATCCGATTTCTATTTTGCGAGATGCATATCCCCTTGACGTAAGAACGCGTTGATTCATAGTTGGTTATTCTAAAATCGTTTTTCGGAACGTTTTTCAAGGTGAGTATTGGAAGCGATACTGATACTTTTTTATCCATACCGAAGCGGTACTTTTTTATATAGAGAATCGAAGCTGCGTTTCCAAAAAATGATAAGGACGAACACAAAAATTCATAAGGACGAAAATAAATGTTTATACTTACAAACATTTATTTTCGTCCTTATGAATTTATCGTTGTATATCAGTGCATTGCGTGATCAGTCCTTGGGTCCTTATCCTGATTTGGTTTACATTATGACAACGAGTTGATGCTCCAAATACCCTTCTTGAGCACCTTGCAAGACAGGTTCGGATAAGAAAGTATCAGAATGCCTGTGAACCTCCATTTTGCCCACAATTATGGAAAATGAATGATATACAGCATTTTAGTATTTGTTATTCGACAGTAACGCTCTTGGCCAAATTGCGTGGCTGATCCACATTGAGTCCTTTGCATACGGCAACATGGTAGGCAAGCAATTGTAATGGAATGGTTGAAATCAGCGGTTCCAGGCAAGGTGGAATCGTTGGAATCTCAATCGTTACATCGGCAATGTTCTTCACTACAGTGTCACCTTCGGTAACGATAGCTATGATACGTCCCTTGCGTGCTTTTATCTCTTGGATGTTGCTTACTACCTTATCGTATAGGCAAGTACGAGTGGCAATGATAACAACCGGCATTTCGTTATCTATTAGAGCTATCGGCCCGTGTTTCATCTCTGCTGCGGGATATCCTTCGGCATGAATATACGAAATTTCTTTCAGCTTGAGTGCTCCTTCGAGTGCTACCGGATAGCCGAATCCCCTCCCCATATAAATGAAATGATGGGCAAAAGTGAATTCTTTTGATAGTGGCTCAATTTGTTTGTCTACTTCGAGCATCTTTTGCATCCGCTCAGGGATGAGCAATAACTCTTTGACAATCTCTTCGTATGATTCGCGGCTCATTGTACCTTTTTCTTTAGCCATTACTAAAGCTAACATGATGAGCACTGTAACTTGCCCGGTGAAGGCCTTTGTTGAGGCTACGCCGATCTCCGGACCAACGTGAATATACGAGCCCGTATCTGTATGGCGGGGGATAGACGAACCGATAGCATTGCATATGCCATATATAAATGCTCCTTTTTCTCGGGCCATCTGTACGGCAGCAAGTGTATCGGCTGTTTCGCCCGATTGGGAAATTGCAATGACCAGTACATCTTTGTCGATAGGCGAGTGGCTGTATCTGAATTCGGATGCGTAAGCCACTTCGGTTGGGATCTTGCAAAAGCGTTCTAAAAGGCGTTTGCCGATGAGTCCTGCGTGCCACGAAGTTCCGCAAGCTATAATGATAATACGTTTGGCATTGAGTAGACGCTCTTTGTGGTCTGTCACGGCCGATAGAACAACGTCCAACGTTTTCGGGTTGACACGCCCGCGCATACAGTCGGTAATCCTTTTGGGTTGGTCGTATATTTCTTTGAGCATGAAGTGAGGGAAACCTTGTTTTTCGAGTTGCCCAATGTCCATTGTTACTTTTTTTATATCGGGAGATATAGAGACATTGTTCAAATTCTCTATCTTTAGTCCGTCTTTTGGACTGATCGATGCAACTTCTCCATCTTTCAAATAGACTACTTTATCAGTATATTCCACAATAGGGGTAGCATCCGAAGCTAAAAAATATTCATTGTTATCTCCTACACCAATAACCAACGGGCTGCTCTTCTTAGCTACAACTATTTGGTCGGGGCGGTCTTTTTCGACAATGGCAATGGCATAGGCACCTTCTACTTTATCCATTGCTACTTGCACAGCCGGCATTAGCTCTAGATGATGTCTCTCCATTACATAATCTATGAGTTGCACTAGAACTTCTGTATCTGTTTCACTCTTGAAATGGTATCCTTTCGATTCCAGTTTAGTTTTCAATGTGACATAATTCTCGATGATACCATTATGGACTAGCGCTAATTTGCCCGATTGAGAGCAGTGTGGATGAGCATTCACGGTATTGGGTTCTCCATGTGTAGCCCAACGGGTATGCCCTATTCCAATACAACCGCTTATATCTTTATTTTCCGATTCTCGTTGTAAATCGGCTACTTTCCCTTTAACTTTGTAGATGTTTAAATCTTTACGTTTGTTAATCAGCGCGACACCGGCGCTGTCGTATCCTCTATACTCTAATCGGCTTAAACCTTTTATAAGAACGGAATACGCATTGCGTGTCCCTATGTAACCTACTATTCCACACATATTCAATTAACTAATATAAACAATATGGCAAAAATACAAAAAGTATATTTAGCGAACAATATACTTGCAATATTTTTGTTTATTTTTATGAATACCAGCCTAATTATCTTTTTTGATGAAAAAAGAGTGAATAAGTCAAAAATAAAGGAGGGTATTATTTCTAATATACCTCCTTGTTCTTAAATGATAGTTTATAATAGTCTTTGCCTTATTCTTTCAGAGCTTTTAAAAGTCTTTCTGTTGCTTTGTCCGGATCTTTTTCTTCTTCGAGGAATGCCACAAATTTGCTGCCTACGATGGCTCCCGAAGAGTACTCACAAGCGGCATGGAAAGTAGCCTTGTTTGAAATTCCAAAGCCTACCATGCAGGGATTATTTAGCTTTAGTTCGCCAACATGTTTGAAGTAGGTATGTTCTTGTGTTTCGAAATCGTTCTGTGCTCCTGTAGTAGCGGCGGATGATACCATATAGATGAAACCATTGGTGTGCTGGTCTATTTCCAGAATGCGTTCATCGCTTGTCTCCGGAGTTATAAGCATGATGACTTTTATGTTGTATCGTTCTGCAATAATACGGTATCGCTCTTGATATTCTTTGAAAGGTAAATCAGGAATGATGCATCCATCAATGCCGCAAACTACACATTGACGACAGAATTGTTCAAAACCGAATTGCATAATGGGATTCAGATAGCCCATTATTATTAAAGGTATATGGACGCTGCGCCGTATATTGCGAAGTTGCTCAAAAAGCAATTTTAGTGTCATGCCGTTGGCAAGTGCTTTGCTAGCGGCATCTTGTATTACTTTTCCGTCTGCCATCGGATCGCTGAAAGGCATTCCTATTTCGACCATGCATATTCCATGTCTTTCGAGAGAGCGAATGACATCTGCTGTTCCATCGAGTGTGGGGGCACCTGCACAAAAATAGACGGAAAGTAAGTCTTTGTTGTCACCTTTGAATAACTGATTTATCTTGTTCATTTGATCATTGTTTTAGTTTTTTGTAATGCAAAGGTAGTACTTGTTTTACTACTTTGTTCTGATTCTGTTTATAAATTGTTTTATTAGTGCGGCATCTTTCAATCCGGGGCTTATTTCAAATTGGCTATTTAGATCAAACCCTACGCATTGTGGGTGATTGAATTCTGCTAGTCGGTCAATATTGGCGAGGCTTATACCACCGCTGAGTAAAAAGGGCGTGCTTTCTTTGTAGTGTTGTAATACGTTCCAATCGAACGCTTTACCTGTGCCTCCATGGCTTGATGATTTTGTATCGAATAGATAATAATCACATAATCCATCATATTCAGATGTTTTTTTCAAGTCTTCGGCTTCGGCTATTTGAAAAGCTTTGATAAGCTGGTAGCCTTCGGCGCGTAATTTGTTGCACGTCTCTTTTGGTTCGTCACCATGAAGCTGTATCGTCGATAACTTATATTTCTCAGCTGTTTGGAGCATTTCGTCTACGCCCGCATTAACAAAAACGCCTACTCTTTTTCCTTTTTGAGGCATGTATGATGGTATAGCACAGACGAATCGAGGTGAATTCGGAAAGAATATCATTCCTATTAAATCAACGCCCAATGCTTCGATTGAACGAATATTTTCGGCATCTTTCATACCACATACTTTTATAAGCGGCCTTTTTGTTTTCATTGTTGTTCTATCTTTTCAATAAATTCTTGCAATTTCTCTGCCGGATGATCGTTGCGCATAAAAGTTTCGCCTATGAGGAATCCTCTAAAACCTTTCCTGCGGAGCTGGCGTATCGTTTCAACGTCCGAAATGCCACTTTCCGATACCAATACTGCATCTTTAGGCAACAACTCGGCAAGGCGAAAAGAGTTTTGTACATCGGTCACAAAACTTCCTAAGTTACGGTTGTTTATTCCGATGACATCTACTTCGGGTGATATATATTCCAGCTCTTTTTCACTATGAATCTCAAGTAGCACTTCCATGTTCAGCTCGTGAGTTTTTTCCAATAGCTTTCGATATTCGTCTATCGATAGTATAGAGGCAATGAGCAATACGGCATCGGCTCCAATTTGTTTGGCTTGATAGAGTTGATAAGGGTCGATAATAAAATCTTTGCGCAGAATAGGTATGTCTATTTTGCAGCGTATCGATTTAATATCATTGAGTTGCCCTCCAAAAAACTTTTCATCCGTAAGTATCGACAGGGCGCTCGCGCCGGCTTCTGCATAAGCGGGGACAATATCAATTGGATGAGCATCTTGATGAATCCATCCTCTTGACGGTGAACGTCGTTTGAACTCCGATATAATGCCCGACTTAGAACAACTTAGTGCAGCGCGAAGTGAAAGGCAAGGTATTGTGGGGTCAACATGATCTTTCAATATCTCTTCATCGAAGTTCATCTTCTGTATGTCTATTTCGAAGCGTTTGTTAGCTACTATTTCAGATAGAATGTCTTTCATTGTTGTCTTAACTATTCAGTTCGACGAAGTGTTTGAATGTTTCTAGTGCTCTGCCGCTTTCGAGAGATTCTCGGGCTATAGCGATACATTGCTCAATGCTCTTTTGAGGTTCGATAACGTGTATGGCAAAGGCCGAATTGACAATAACAACATTCTTCTGAGATTCTAATGCCCTATTATTCAATGTATTATCGAATATCTTCGCTGCGTCTTCCGGAGTCTCTCCGCCTTCTAGGTCTTTTTCTTCGCAACGGGCGAAGCCTAGTTGTTCTGGCGTATAAATCGTTTCGCTTTCTGTTGTCGCAACCTTAAATTGACTTGTAAGTGATATTTCATCATATCCGTCCAAACTATGTACAATGGCATATTTTGTTTGTCCCTGTTGGTAAGTGTAATTGTATAGACGCAGTAGTGGCAGGTTGTACACACCGAGTAGTTGGTAAGTAGGCAGTACCGGATTGACGAGTGGGCCAAGCATATTGAAAAAAGAGCGTACAGCTAATGCTTTGCGAACTGGAGCTACCGCCTTCAGAGCCGGATTGAAAAATGGTGCATGGAGGTATGCAATATTGGTTTTGTCGATAGAACGCCGAAGAATGTCGATATCTTTAGTGAATTTTACACCGTGTTGTTCGATCACGTTGCTGGCCCCACTTACTGATGTGGCCCCGTAATTGCCGTGCTTCACTACCTTGTATCCTGCACCGGCAACTACAAAACAAGATGCCGTACTAATATTAAATGTATTTTTGCCGTCGCCGCCAGTGCCTACTATATCTATAGGATTGAATTCGCTCAAGTCTATCGGAACACGCATCTCGAGTAAAGCATCGCGGAAACCGCAAAGTTCGTCTACCGATATGTTGCGCATAAGGTATACCGTTATAAGCGAAGCAACTTGTGCGTCTGAGTATTTTCCTTGAGCGATATTTTGCAGAATAGTGCGGGCCTCGTCACGCCCCAGGTATTTGCTTTCGAATAGTTTGTACAATATCTTTTTCATAATAGTGGTTATTATAATTTTAGAAAGTTTTTGATGATGGTTTTGCCTTGAGGGGTAAGTACAGATTCCGGATGAAACTGTATGCCGTGGATATCATACGTCTTATGGCGTAATCCCATAATATATCCTTCTTTGCTGAGCGCCGTAATCTCTAAGCATGCGGGTAGTGTGTCGCGATTGACAATCCACGAATGATAGCGGCCTGCCAGCATCTCTTTGCCTATCCCTTCGAATAGAGGATCGGGAGCTACTATATCGATAGGACTTTGAATGCCGTGATACACTTGCTTCAGATTCTCGAGTTTAGCGCCAAATGTTTCTCCTATTGCTTGATGTCCCAAGCATACGCCAAATATCTTCTTCGTAGGAGCATATCTTTTGATGATAGGCAATAACATACCGGCTTCTTCGGGTATACCGGGACCGGGCGAAAGAATTATTTTATCGAAAGCATCGACTTCTTCGAGTGTTATTTGATCATTTCTTACTACCTCAATGTCTATTTCGCCCTGTTCTCTGACAAGATGAAAAAGGTTGTAAGTGAATGAATCATAGTTGTCTAGGAGTAATATTTTCATATTCTAAGCGTTTTAAATTCAATTTTTGAGAGTCACTGCAAGGTCGATCGCTTTTTTCAAAGCCCCAAGCTTATTGTTTACCTCCTGTAATTCGTTTTCTTCTTTACTTCCGGCTACTATTCCTCCTCCGGCTTGAAACCATAACTCATTGTTTCTACTTACAAAAGTCCGTATCGTAATGGCTTGATTGAGATTTCCGTTCAGTCCGATGAAGCCGATACAACCTCCGTAAGCGCCGCGGTTATGAGGTTCTATTTCGCTTATCAACTGCATGGCACGTACTTTGGGTGCTCCGCTCAATGTCCCTGCCGGGAATGTGTCAATAAAAGACTTGATGTGGTCGGCATGCTCATTGAGTGTGCCATTGACACGAGAGACGAGGTGTATCACGTGGCTATAATATTGAGGTTCTTTGTAGAATAGAACTTTTACCTCATGGCAGTTGCGTGATAAATCGTTGCGAGCCAAGTCCACCAGCATGGTATGCTCGGCATTCTCTTTCGGGTCTTTGAGTAATGCTTCTGTAAGTTCTTTGTCTTTAATGGAGTCACCCGTACGTCGTGTTGTTCCGGCAATAGGGTCGATATAGGCTTGAGAGCCTTCGATACGGAAATGGGTTTCGGGCGAAGATCCAAAGATGCGGTAACCGCCAAAGTCCATATAAAACAGATAAGGTGATGGGTTGATGCTGCGCAGAGCTCTATAAACTTTGAAATCGTCACCTTCAAACGGTTGAACAAAACGGCGCGAAAGTACGATTTGGAATACATCTCCACGCAAACAGTGAGCTATTCCTTTGCGGATGTTCGCTTTGTGTTGCTCATCTGTAATGGGACTGGTCATTGGTGCTGTTACCTTGAAATTGTAAGATGCATAGTTACGGTCATTGATGGCTGCTTCTATTTGGCTCATATCACTCGTCTCTTGTTCGGTAAGCATTTCAATGAGTGTCAGTTCGTTTTTGAAATGATTTACTACAATGATATATTTGTATAATAGATATAGAATATCCGGAGCGTCGTTGCGGTCGTCATGACTTTCTTTGATAGGAATCTGTTCAAAGTACTTCACTGAGTTGAATGTAGTGTATCCGTATAGTCCGCAATAATTAGAGCATTCTCCATTCACGCGGAATGAACCGATAAATTCATTCATTGCTTTTTCTACCGGATAATTGTCACTCAGTTCTTTTTCTTCTTTTGTACCGTCGGGATAGCTTTTAGTTACTTTACCACTATTTATTCCGATGCTGGCCAGAGGGCAGACGGCAATGAACGAAAGAGAGTTCTCTCCTGCATGGTAATCCGAACTTTCCATTAATACGGACTGTGAATACAAATCGCGTACTTTAAGATAGAGACTTACGGGCGTATGCAGGTCGCCCAATATCGTTTTGCTGTTTGTTTGATAATTGAATGTTTTCATCTTTATGTTGTTTTTATTTTTGTTCTTCATCAATCAATGTCCCATCCGAATTGTACTTCAGATAAGTATCCAAATCTTTGTCTCCTCGTCCAGATACCGTGACAACAACTATTTCGTCGGGATCGAAATGTAGTTTTGGCAAAGCCCCCAGTGCATGGGCCGATTCGATGGCAGGTATAATTCCTTCGAGCGCTGTCAGCTCGTATCCTGCACGGATTGCCTCGTCGTCGTTGATGGCAAGTACTTTAGCACGGTGCTGTTGAGCGATGTTGGCATGTATCGGTCCGATGCCTGGATAGTCCAAACCTGCCGATACCGAATAAGGTTCTTCTATTTGTCCGTCTTCTGTCTGAATCACATACGTTTGTGATCCATGTATAATGCCTATTTTACCCAGCTTGATTGTAGCCGCCGTCTTTCCGGTTTCAACACCAAGCCCACCGGCTTCGGCAAGGGTAATCTTTACTCGCTCATCGTTTATATAATGATAAATCGTTCCTGCTGCGTTACTTCCGCCTCCTACACAGGCTATCAACATATCCGGGTAGTCGCGTCCTTCTTTTTCTTGAAGCTGTTGTTTGATCTCAGCACTGATGACTGATTGCAAACGGGCAACCATGTCGGGGTAGGGGTGAGGTCCTACTGTAGATCCGATAAGGTAATAAGTATCTTCGGGATGACAACACCAGTCGCGTATGGCTTCGTTTGTAGCATCTTTGAGGGTCATATTGCCCGATGTTACAGGAACGACTGTAGCACCGAGCATTCTCATTCGTTCTACGTTCATGTGCTGGCGAGCAACATCTGTCTTTCCCATATACACGATACATTCCATATTCATCAGCGCACACACCGTAGCCGTTGCGACTCCGTGTTGTCCGGCCCCCGTCTCTGCAATAATGCGCTTTTTGCCCAACCTCTTTGCTATTAATATCTGGCCGAGTGCGTTGTTTATCTTATGAGCGCCTGTGTGATTCAGATCTTCGCGCTTTAGGTAAATCTTTGCATGGTATTTCTCCGATAATCTTTTGGCGTAATAGAGGGGAGAAGGACGGCCTGCATAATCATTAAGCAGCTGGTTGAATTCTTTTTGAAACGATTCACTTTCGATGATATCCAAATAAGAATGCTGTAAGTCACAAACACATTTATGAAGAATTTCGGGGACAAATGCTCCTCCGAATTCTCCGTAGTAACCGTTGTTGTCAACTAAATAATCCATTGTCTTTTATATTTTTATTATGATTTGATTTGTGGCATAAAAAAAAGAGCCCTGTCGCAGGTGCGACAGGGCTCTCAGATATATTTCTTTTTTATAGTATATACATACGGCACTGCTTCCTCACGACTTTCGAAGTTGTAAGAGACGCCACCAATATGTATTAACTACAGAACGATTCATATACAATTTGTTTTGTTTACATCGCAAAAGTATGTATTCTGTTTTTAATTCCAAAGAAAAAATCGATTTTTTTTTATTTTCCAATAATTTTTTAATCTCGGCATTAAACCTTTTATCTTTTATCGTGTCTAACCTAAACAAAGTGACAAGCAATAAAACACAATTTAAAAACATGATGAAAATGAAACGTTTTTATTTATTACTAGCATCCTTTGTCCTCGTATGTGGTATGGCTATGGCTCAACCGCAGGGAGAGCCGGGTGGACAAAGAAGAGCTTTTGATCCGTCTAAAATGGCAGAAAGGCGTACAGAACAGATGACAAAAGAATTGTCTTTGAACGATATGCAGAAAGCCGCGGTCTTATCTTTGAATAAAGAGCTCTTTTCTAATATGCAGGCTCAGGGTGCTAAGGTTCGTACCGAAGGATCTGATAAGCCCGATCGTGCTGAAATGAAAGAAATACGTAAGCAAATGAAAGCTATGCGGGCTGATTTTAATGAGCGTTTGCAGAAGATTCTGACTCCTGAACAGTATCAAAAATATCAGAAGAATGAAGAGGCTCGTCGTGAACGTCGTGCCAATCGTCCCCCGATGCCTCAAAATTAAAACAACGATATCGTAGTCTTTTTTAAGACAATGTGTTTATTCTCTTCGTCGAACTTTCCGTCGTTATGACGCAAAGTTCGACTTTTTTTATCAAAATGCTTTGAAAAAGTTTGTGGATTCAAAATAATGACTTATCTTTGTACCCGCAAAACAAAAGGGTGCGTTAGTTCAGTTGGTTAGAATACATGCCTGTCACGCATGGGGTCACGAGTTCGAGTCTCGTACGCACCGCAAAAAAAATAGAGAATCTCTGAAGTAAATAACTTCAGAGATTTTTTTATTTTATCGGTATTTATATAAAAGAAAAGGTTTAGGCTCATTAGTAAGAGGTTCTGAAAAAGCCCATGAACCGCGCGTTTAGAAATTGGCCTGTATCAGTTTTAATAACGAATGATTGAATGGATCAATCTTGCCCAATTTCTTGAAAAAGTTTTTGTCTACGATGTCTACATCTACTATTGCTTGTTTGATGAGCTGTTCTCCCGTTAATGACAAAAAAACAATTTTTGCCCTCGTGTCCGTCGGGTGCTCTCTTCTTATAATATAGTTTTTGCTTTGCAATGATTTTAGTACTTGCGAGACATTCATAGATTCCATCTTGGTGTGTTGCGCCAATGACACTTGAGTTACTTCATTGTTGTGCAGTGTTAGCCAATGAATACTTGTCATTATCACAAATTGAGAGTGGTTTAATTGATATTTCTCGTTAAGCACTTTTTTTATCTTCTGTTGCCATAAAGATGTTACTTGCCATAGCAAGAAGCCGCTGCTATCTTCTGCGCGTTCAACGCTGAATGTATTTTCCATCATTATTGTATGCTATTTTGTTCGATTGCCCTTTATTACATTTATTTGTTTGGCGATGTCATTAGGCAGTTGTTTTACCATCTCTTTCATTACCAATATGTACCAGAGCCAATTTAAAGGACCTTTCATGGTAAGTCTTATCGTTATTTTCAAACCTTCTTCGGTTTCTTCATACGAATGCTCATCATACAACTGTGCAAGAGGAAACTTTGTTACATCTCTATAATACGAACAAGGAATAGCTTCTTCGATGAGAACGTTTACTTTGCCTGCTCCTTTAGGGTGTAGCATAAAAGAGTTCTCAGTCTTAAAGTCTCCTTCAATGTGGCTGTCTATAACTTCTGTATCCCAATATTTCCAATTGTTTACATCCGTTATCAATTTCCAAATCTCTGCTTGAGATATTTCTTTTGTTGTAACTGTGTATTCTTTTGTCTTCATGTGAGTGAACTTTTATTCCCGACAAATATAATAAAAAATATTATAATAAATAGTTTTATAATATTTTTTATTATAAATATTGATACAAGTGCTTGTATATTAAGTGTATCGTTGTGATATTAGTAGTGAAATATAAGATAACGTGATGAGATCCACTATTATTTGAAACGTATGATGCCCTTATGTTGCAAAGACAATATAAGCATATAAAAATGTTTTCTTCCTTACGTGGCTTGCGACTCACGGGCGTGAGTCGCAAGAAACATCTATACGTAACGATTATCTCCTCGTGAAGTTGTAGCAGTAACATCAATAGGTTGTCAGACAATTGCTAGTTTATTCATCTGTATGCATCATTGATTGCAAACCGTCGATATTGCCCGTGGTGAGATAGGAAGGGCTTTGGCGTATCTTTTGGATAGGCCAATTCCACCATCTGAGATGTTGCAAGCGTTGTATGGTTGAAGTATCAAAGCGCTTGCGTATCTCTTTGGCGGGACTACCACCTACAATGGTGTAGGGCGCAACGTCTTTGGTCACTACGGAGCGTGCTGCAATAATAGCTCCGTCTCCGATATGGACTCCGGCCATGATTACAGCTTCAAATCCGATCCATACATCATTGCCTATTGTAATGTCGCCTTTGTTGTGCCATGCCGATGCGATGTCTGCCTTATTTAGTGCCCATTCTTCGTAAAACAAGGGGAAGGTGTAGGTCGATAAAGATTTCAAGGAGTGATTGGCACAATTGAACAAAAACTTTGTGCCGCATGCAATGGAACAAAATCGTCCTATTGTGAGTTTCTCTCTATGAATAGGGTAGTGGTAGAGCACGTTGTTTGTTTCGAACAGCAGGGGATCGGATACGAAGTCGTTGTATATGGTATAATCGCCTATTTCTATTTGCGGGTCTTTTACTACTGCATTGAGGTATACTGTTTGTTTATCGGCTGTACGTGGATATCTTTTTGTCATCATTTTATGTTAGATATATAGCTTTGTTTGTTGAAAACGGGATGTCGGCACTATTCTTCTCGCAGAAGTGCTGCATACTATTTTATGAATAAAGGTATTGATTGAAATATGGTGTGATAGCAATGGGCACACCAAACTACTATCGAAAAGAAACTTTTCGATATGCCTGGATTAAGAAAGCTATATGCAGCGTTGCCATTTCATGATTTGGAAATGTTGATAAACTGCTGTAAAGGTAGGGCGTTATTCTGATACGCGCAAGAGAATAGTTGTGTTATTGTATAAGAAAAGCGGAGGTGCCGTCAAGCGCAACACCCCCGTCCTTGTCCAAATGACAGAATTATCTATTTAATTTATTATTGGTCGTGATGGTGACATTCGTGAGACCCGTCGTGACTGCTACACCCTATGCCAGAGTCGCTTATCTTGCCTTCGAGGTATGCTTTCACAACGTCGTCTACATTGCCACTACATCCTCTTACTACGTTTATGTCGCAGCTGGCAAGTTTATTTTTGGCTCCTTCGCCCATGTTGCCTGCTAGCATAATGGTTACTCCCATCTTTTGAAGGTCGTAGGCGATGTTCGATTTGCATCCGCAACCTTGTGGAGAAGGCAATGTCTCTTTGGCAGACAGGATATTACTCTCTATTGTAAAAATGGTGTAGTGGTCGCAATGTCCGAAGTGATCATCTACTACTCCATCGCGTGTGGGAATTGCTATTTTCATTTCTTTTTTGGTTTTTAATGATGTTATTATTTTAATTGGCGCTTTTTAGTTTCATGGTCTTCATGGGGCATCTTTTGATGCATGCTCCGCATCCTATGCATCGTTCCTCGTCTATAATGGGGTATCCATCTTTCCCTTGCGAAATAGCATTGTAAGGGCATATTTGTATGAGAGGACATACATGGTTGTGCGGGCAAATGTTTTTATCTACTGTTACTGTTGTCATGATGTAGCATTTATTATTTTTGATGTTACAAAGATACAGAGGTAAAGTTTATCAATCAAATAGAATTTATCTATCTTTGTATTGATAAAAACGATTAGAATTGTTTGGCAAAAGTTTTGCATTATGACTTTACAACAGATGGAATATATTGTGGCGGTAGATAAATATCGCCATTTTGTGAAAGCTGCCGAAGCGTGCAAGGTAACTCAATCGACCCTTAGCTCTATGATTCAGAAGCTGGAGAATGAATTGGATATGCAGATCTTCGATCGTAATTCGCATCCTGTGCGTCCTACACTGTCTGGTGAACAGATTATTTCGCAAGCCAAGGTGCTGTTGTTCAACGCCTCACAACTGAAAGAAATGGTGCTTTCAGAGCGTGAACAAGAATCGGGTGAGATACGGTTGGGAATTATTTCGACTGTTGCACCGTATATTTTGCCTAAACTCTTTAAAGTAGTGCATCAAAGGCATCCTAATGTGCTTTTGCGTGTATTCGAAGCTCGAACGGCGACTATTGTTCAACGCTTGGAACGTGCCGAGCTGGATATGGCATTGCTGGCGACACCGCTCAAGAACGATGCGCTGCTGGAGATTCCTGTTTATTACGAAAAATTTGTAGCCTATGTTTCTCCCTCCGAAGAACTGTATAAACAGAAAGAGATAGAGACGCATCATATACCGTCCGAACATCTATGGGTGTTGCAGGAGGGGCATTGCCTACGCAATCAAGTGATGAATATATGCGAACAAAAGTCGGGCTACTCTGCCATATACGAAGCCGGCAGTATTGAGACATTGGTGAAAATTGTGGACGAGAATGGGGGATATACTATTATTCCCGAATTGCATGTCGAATTATTGCGTCATTGTCAACAGTCCAAAATACGTCCCATAGTAAATCCCGAACCTGTTCGAGAAATATCGTTGGTAGTACGTCGCGATTATGTTCGCGAGCGCTTGCTCAACATTATTGCCGAATGTATACGCAGTATTATTCCCGAGCACATGGTCGATGCGCGTTTAAAAAAGTATGCCATCAGGCTTTAAACGCTATGTTTAGAAGAAAGACTCTTTTAGAAAAAGCCAGCGATGAGGTTTGCTTTGCTTAAAGAGAACTCCAAATAGTTGGCATAACTCCTCTTTATGTAATCATATTTGAGTTCGGAATAAAAGAAATAGTAAAAAACTATTAAAATAATCGATGATTATATTCTATCATTTATTGTAATGATACTCCGGTGCTGCTATAGTACAAAAAACTAACGTATGTCGCTGCCATAACTTCCGTTAGTTACTGCGGTAACTAACGGAAGTTATCCTGAAAACTAACGTTAGTTTCGTCAACAACATCCGTTAGTTACCGCGGTAACTAACGGTTGATTTTTCTATATGCTAAGGTAAATGTGCCCACGTTTGCGATAAGTCGTTTTATTCTAGTGACTTATCCTGAATATGGCTAGTCGGCGATTGGCTTTGCTCCACAATTGATGTTCATTTAGCAAGAATTAACCTTATGCCTACTTTATTATACATTCATATGCTGCTGCTTTTGTATATAAGTTTTATTTTTGTAATGAATTTGAAAGACAAGACCGTGAAAACAGTATGATCAAAAGGTTAACTTGCAAGACAAAAAAGTAATTGTCCATGTTCTTGATGAAATATCGTAGCTGTTTGTAATACACGATTACCGCTTTTAACTTAAATTCGTTGGCCCTTAAAGATCTTTACTATTGACACTTTAAATAAAAAACAAAATGAACAAATCGTTTTATCATCATTGTACGCTATTAATCTTTTTATTGCTTGCTCCTGCTTTTCATGCATTGGGCAGCAATGAACTGCCTATTCCTCATATCAAGCAAGGAATGGCAAAAATAGTAGGCTCGATAACCAATTTCAATATTGGTGAAGGTAAAAAGCTAACATTTGGGATAAATGTAATCAATCCTATAGATGGGGCGCTAAAAAAGTATATTGCAGAAATAGATAAAAACAATCACTTTGAACTCAATGTGCCTCTGGTCTACGATAGGATGATCGTTTATGGTGGCCTATATTCTGATTCAACCTTTTATTGGAATGGATGTATAGGTTTAGATCAATACAACGACTTGAAGATTAAACTCGACTTCGGTAATAAGAAAAAAGCGGCTGTTAGTATGTCTGGAGGTTTGACAGGCTTTTCTTGCGAAGACCTATCTAATTTGCCTATCTCCTTAGAGCGTTTTGAGGATTTTCGTATCGTAAGGCACGATTATTATAGAATGTCACCCAAAGAATACAAGGAATATGAATTGAATAAAGACTTGAAAAAGAGAATTAAATTCGCAATGGATTCTCTAACATTCTCTCCCATTGCCCAAAAGTGGCTCCTTAAAGCATTTAATTTCAGATATGGAGGACAACTACTCGGATACAAAGAAATGGCTGAACGTAATTATCGGATTGACTCTATCTATAATATCAAGAAGTTGAAAAAATATCGCATAGAAGAGCCAGATAGATCATATTATTCTTTTTTGAAAGAGTATCATTTGAATGATCCGGAGCTGCTATACCTTTCTTTCTACTATTCAACATTCATGAGAGATTTATTGTCGGTAAAAGCCTTTCAGATACCTCAAATTAAAGATATTCCTACAAAACAGTGGATTGATACGGTGAAATGCAATATAAAGGAAACGGTCGGTTTTGATAGCGGTGAGTTTTATGACTTGCTTGCCGCAAACGCTTACGCTACTCAGTTATGTGAAGACAATAAACCGTTATCTGCAGTGCAAAAAGCTAATATAAGCGAGTATTATGAAACTCATAATAGAGATATCGCTCAAATCTTATTGGAGATTGATAAAGAGGTTGCAGAAGAAGCGAGTCAGCATGCCGACGTTAATGTCGAGCCCGCCCCAATTGCATCAAAAGAAGAAAATGAGTCCTTACAAATATCTCCAAATAAACTGATGGATAGCATTATCTCTAAATATCGCGGACATGTTGTATTGGTCGATTTTTGGGCGACTTGGTGTCCCGCTTGCCTCATGGGGATAAGTCAGATGAAACATATTGAAGGGGATCTAAAGAAAAAGGGGATGATATTTGTCTACATCACAAGTACTACGTCGCCCAAGAAATTATGGAAAAAAAGGATTAAAACAATAGGTGGCGAACAGTATTATCTCACCAAAGAAGAGCTGGACGGCATAATGGATAGCGTGCATTTCGATGGCTACCCTACATATCTATTCTATGATAAACAGGGAGAACTGAAAAGCAAAAGGATCGGTTTTCCAGGGACAGATACAATAAGAGATGAACTATTGAAACTGTCTAATTAAAACAAATAATTAACACACTAATATAGCCATGAATAATAAAATATTATCGAAAGGGATTGTATTATACTTACTTTTCTATTTAATGCCTTTTTGTCCGAAGGCACAAGTATTGAACAAACTACCGGATCCTGAAATCAAAATAGGAACGGCTAAAGTATCAGGGAGTGTTTCTAATTTAAGACTTCCAAAGGGTGAGAAACTTCAATTTGTGGTGGCTACCAGTAGTCCTATCAGTGGAGATGAAGAAGAACCGTATGCAACAGATGTCGATTCCTATCACAACTTTGTGCTCACCATACCATTAACATGCGATAAACAGATTGTATCTTGTGCTTTATGTACTGATTCTATAAATTATTGGGTTGGTTTTATCGGTCTGGATCAAAAGAACGAATTGCATATAAATTTTAGTTTTGATGCGAAACTACAAATAACAGTGGATGCGAAAGGCGGACTCAATCTTACGGCTGAAGATTCACATAATATGTACGAAGCCATTGATAAATTTCTTACTTGCCGTCATGGTGGTTTTTTTTATGGTAAGAATCCTACTGAGTTTAAGAATTACGAATTAGGCACAGTACTCAAAGATAGAATCCAATATTCGATAGATTCACTGAATCTATCCGAAAAAGCCAAAACATACCTCTTTGATACATTTAATATAAAGTTTTTATCGGGGAGATTATTCTATTACAAGGAAAATGCGGAGAAAACACATGAACTAGAGACAAAATCCGGCAATAACAAAAATGCTAAAGCATACAAGGCAGAAGAGCCGGACAAATCCTATTATTCTTTTCTTCGTCAATATCACTTGAACAGTCCTCAGTTGCTGTATATTTACGGATACTATTCTGATTTTATTCGACATATTTTATCTGCGGAGGCATTTCAGATACCCAATATCGAAAATACTCCCATTGAAAAATGGTTTGAAGTTGTTCGCAATCATATTAAAGATGTGGTAGGCTTCGATAGTGGATTGTTCTACTATATGCTTGCAGCGAATGCTTATACCAGGCAGATAGATGACAACCGCAAACCGTTGACTAAAGAACAGGTAGAAAATATTGAAGATTATTATAGAACACGAAATAGTGACATCACAAGGCTTATATTAGATAAAAATGAAAAATTATTGAAGCTATTGGAGCAAAACACTGATTTAAAAATAAAATCAGTCCCTGCTGTGCCCTTAAAGAATTTGTTATCGACCATAGTATCCCGATACCGTGGAAAAGTCGTATTGATGGATTTCTGGGCAACATGGTGTGGCCCTTGTATGAGAGCTCATCAAGAAATGAGCTCAATAAAAGAAGAGCTTAAGAAAAAGGGAGTAGTATTCGTTTATATAGCAAACTACTCTTCTCCTAAACAACTATGGGAAGGAAAGATAAGAGGCATAGGAGGAGATCATTATTATCTGAACAAAAAAGAGATACATTATATTTGGAATCAATTAAAAATGGAAGGTAATCCCACTTATCTGATATACGATAAAAAAGGACGGTTGAAAAAACAAATTCTTGGATTCCCTGGTACAGATACAATAAAAGATGAACTGTCGAAACTGTCTAATTGAGTAGATCGATTAACCGTATTGAATATAAAAAAGAAACCAGTCTTAATATAAAGAAATAACGATGAGGAAGAGTGGCAATGGCATAAAGTTTATGCATTATCTACTTCTCATTGCTGCAAGCACAGCAATATTTGCTTGCAGCAGCATGAAGTCTAGTTTTCAGAAACCTATGATACGTTTGGGTTATAGTAAATTATCGGGACGCATTATTCTGCCTGATTCGGATAAGAAGCATAAGCCTTTGCTTTTATTGATCAGTATCAATACGCCAATAAGTGCATCTGTAAACCAATCGGATATACAACATGAAGTGATGACTGATTCTATGGGGAATTTCTCTGTGTCGCTAAGAACGGAAACAAGTCCTGCTCTTTGCGGCATCATTATCGGCGATTATTATTTGGGGATGCTTTATACGATGTTATCTCAAGATAAAGAAACCAAGGTCAATCTGTATTGTGATAAAAAAGGCAATATGATAAATGTGGATTGCACTCCTATGAATGAGATAACAAAGAGCGATATGATGAATGCAGAGTCCATATTTGATAGCATAACCTGGCTACACTTTGATAACAAAGAGTGGGGCTCGGAAATAGCCGGTGCAAAGGAAGCGTATTTGAAAAAAGTGATTAATGAAAGGTCCTGTCTATTTAATCATAATAAGTCGTTGAGTAGGAAGATGAGTAATTTCCTTATTGATGAGTTCAAAATGAATATGGCGGTAAGGTATGGTTTCGATTTTCTGAATTCAAAAAGTACCACCGATTATAAATTCGAAGGCTTAAAGCTAAACTCTTCGCAGTTGCTGTATCAGTTTATGCTTCCCTATTTCCAAACGTCGCTACTTCAAGATGAAACTCTGAATCTCCCTTCGATCGGCGAAACTCCCGTCAACGAATGGCAGGCTATGGTAAAAAGTAAGATTGCCGATAGGATAGGCTTTGCCGGTAACAGCTATTACGATCTTTTGACAGCGGCGTCTTACACTCTGCCCATGAATACTTCTTTGGTTCCCCTTACCGAACGACAGAAGAAGAATATACACGATTATTTTAACGATAATGAGATAGAAAAGATTCTATTGGATAAGAATAAAAGTACCATAGAGTCGGCCTCCGTACTTGAACCATTGATCGTACAACAGACTCCCGATGCCGATGACGACCATCTTGTAGATAGTATTGTGGCACGACATAGAGGGCAACCTGTTATCGTTGATTTTTGGGCAACGTGGTGTGCCCCTTGTTTGAAAGCGATAAGCGATATGAAAGAAATTTTGCCCCAATTGAACAAGTTGGGTGTGGTACATGTATATATAACAAGTGAAAGTTCGCCAAAGAAACTTTGGAATGAGAAGATAAAAAGTATAGGTGGCGAGCATTACTATATAAAGAAATCAAGTATGGACAGTATTAAGAACAAGTATTCGTTTGCAGGAATACCCTCCTTCTTGATTTTCGACAAAAGTGGTAAATTGATTGATTATTTTACCATGTATCCCGGTAACAAAGAGATATTAGATTATTTCTTGAAATAAAGACAAGGTCAGTTGTATATCTATTAAGAAAACGACAGTGTCTGAGAGGTCGGTGATGAGGCTTACTTTGCTTAAAGTGGAGCCTAAGCTGCCGACATTCTCGGACACTGTCGTATTGTATGCTCGTTATTTTTTAATGAGGCACTTGAGCATCTCGGGCAATTCGATATCTTCCGATTTAATTTCGGAGATTATTGTTTTGCCTTTCGGGGTGAGCAGAAAGTACATTTGCCGTTTGTCTTCGTTGCCCAGCATTCGTTGTACAAGTCCTTTCTTTTCTACCGAACGTATCACTTTGGAGGCATTGGAATTGCTGAGCCCCAGCTCTTCGGCAATTTCTCCGGACGATAGTCTGTCGGTGCCCGACAAGGTGCACAAAAGCATTCCTTCGTTCAGACAAAGGTCATGAGCCTTGATGAACCGGTTTTCGAAGTCGGCTATGGCGTGATAAATATTCCTTATTTGGCATAATATGCCTATGTTATAATCGCTCATTTGTTGTATGAAATTAAAATGTATCAAACAAAAGTACAATTTTTGATGTGATATACGAAATATCCGACTGAATAATGTGGATGAATAAGCAATGACGTAGTATCACAGAAACTTGGAGAACTCGTCGACATTGAGCGTAAAGGCGTGTGCCGGAAAGCTGTTGTGAGCTTCTTCGTTACACTGGTTGATGCGCTCTATTGTCTGACGGGCGGTGTCTTCGTCTGTAAAACTGAAAAGCATCACCGAATTGACTTTTGCCAATTCGGATTTGCTGCCATACCAATTGGCCAGCGGATTTTCTTTCTTTTTTTTAAACCCTGTGAGGCTGATGGTACTGAATCGTTTGATACCAGCCTTTTCTAAGAGCTCGGCTACTTTGTCCTGAGACTCTTTGATACTTAATATGATAATGAGTTTCATGTGTTGCAGTTTATTTTGTTTTTTTCTTCAGCATTTTGAAATAGAGTAGCGGCACGACAATCAGTGTGAGTAGGGTAGAGGTGATCGTTCCGCCCATCAGAGAGATGGCAAGTCCCTGGAATATCGGATCGAAAAGTATCACAATAGCTCCGAGCACTACGCTCCCTGCCGTTAACACAATGGGAGTGGTTCGTACGGCGCCCGCCTCGATGATGGCCTGCTTGAGAGGAGCTCCTTCTTGCAGGCGTATGTCGATGAAATCGATGAGCAGAATAGAATTGCGTACCATGATGCCGGCAAGCGCAATAAATCCGATCATTGACGGAGCACTGAAGTACGCCCCCATGAGCCAGTGTCCCAATATGATGCCTATGAGCGAAAGAGGGATGACGGATAGCTGTACTAATGGCGTGAGGAAATTTTGAAACCAACCCACAATCAGCATATAGATGATGATAAGTACGAAGAGGAAGGCCACACCAAGATCTCTAAATACTTCGTACGTAATTTTCCATTCTCCGTCCCACTTCAACGAATAATCGTCTTCCATCTTGGGCTGATCTTTGTATCGCTCATTGAGCGAGTATCCTGCAGGAAGCTTTATCTTAGAAAGTTGGTCGGACATCTTGGTGATGGCATAGATGGGACTCTCCAAATTGCCGGCTACTTCTGCCATGACATAAACCACACGTTGCTGATTTTTGCGGTAAATGCTTTTGTCTTTGATGCCTCGAGACACCTTTACCAAATCGCTTAATGGCACTGCCATGCCTTGTCGATTGACTACTTTGAGACTTAACAAATTGTTGAGTCGCGCTTTGTCTTGTTCGGGCAGTTGTAAAGTCACATTGACTTGATGCTCTACATTGGGTTGATGGTATACACCGACCGACATGCCCGATAGCAATCCATACATGGTTTGCACTATTTGTTCGGTAGGAATGCCCGCTTTCATGGCTTTGTCCTTGTCGACTTCGAACTTGTATTCTGTCTGATTGCTTTCTACCGTCCAATCTACATCTACCACATTGTCGGTGTGTGTCAACTTCTGCTTAATTTGATCGGCTATCTTTATTTGTTTGCCATAGTCGGGGCCGTATATCTCGGCTACGATGGTAGACATGACCGGAGGACCGGGAGGAACTTCCACCACTTTGATATTGGCTCCATATCGGCTTCCTATCTTTTGCAACTCTTGGCGCATCGACTTGGCTATGTCGTGACTCTGTTTGCTACGCTTGCCCTTGTCCGTGAGATTGACTTGAATATCTGCATCGTTTTCGCTATGGCGTAGATCGTAATGTCTCACCAAGCCGTTGAAACTGATTGGAGCCGAACTACCGATATAAGTTTGATAATCGGTGACGTTTTTATTCTTGCCTACATAAAGTCCCAACTCTTGTGTAACGGCAGCCGTGCGTTCGAGCGTAGTGCCCTCGGGCATATCTATTACAATCTGGAATTCGTTCTTATTGTCGAACGGAAGCATTTTGACCGGTACCGACTTGGTATAGAACAGAGACATTGATGCCAATAAGATGACTGCCAGGCTGATCATGAAAGCCCATCTTTTCTTTCTACTTTCCAAGAAAGGAGTGATCGCTCCGGCGTATATCTTGTAAATTCGGGATTGGTGCAGGTCGACTTCTTCTTCTTCTTCTTCGGCCTTTTCGATACCCTCATTTGTCTTTTTCTTATTGGACTTATGTCGGAGGAACAGATAGCCGAAGTAGGGAGTCAAGGTAAGTGCAATGAGCAATGAGAATATCATGGCAATAGATGCGCCTATAGGCATGGGACTCATGTAGGGACCCATCATGCCCGAGACGAAAGCCATAGGCAGCACGGCTGCTATAACTGTCAGTGTGGCCAAAATGGTAGGATTGCCCACCTCGTTGATGGCATAGAGAGCTGCTTGGAGCGGAGGCAACTTTTTCATCTTGAAGTGCCGGTGCATATTTTCGGCTATAACGATAGAGTCATCTGTTACAATACCCGTCACGAATACGAGGGCAAACAGTGTTATTCGGTTTAGCGTGTACCCCATGAAGTAATAGGTGAACAGCGTCAGAGCAAAGGTGATGGGCACAGACAGAAATACCACTAGTCCTCCGCGCCATCCCATGGCAAGCATGACGAACAGCGTGACTACCAGAATGGCGATAGAAAGATGCCACAATAATTCGGAAACTTTGTGCGAAGCCGTCAAACCATAATTGCGTGTCTGCTCCACGTGCAGATCGTTGCTGATAAGAGTAGATTTGAGTTTCTCTACTTTCTCGATAACTGTTTTGGAAAGCTTCATCGCATCGGCTCCCTGTTTCTTTGCGATCGAAATAGTTACGGCCGAATATGAGCTGGGATTTATCCTTTTTTTGTCTTTCTGTGCTGCTCCGTAACCGAAAGAAACATATTCTGAAGGCGTTTGGGGACCATCATCTATTTTGGCTATCTGGTAGAGATACACCGGACGTTGGTTGTTGGTGCCTACGATGGTGTTTTTTATCTCGTCGATAGTAGAATAGAAATTACCCGTCTGCACGGAGATTACCTTATCGTTGCCTACCATATTGCCACTTTGCATTTGGGCATTGTTGGACTTTAGCGACTGAACGACCGATGTGAAATCGATATGACTCTCGGCCATCTTGTCTTTGTCCAACTCTATCTTTACTTCTCGGCTTTGCCCACCTGTGACTTTGGTCTGCGCTACGTCGGGAATCTTTTTTATTTCACTGGCAACCACTTCGGCTACTTGCCTTATTTGGAAGTTGCTCATCGTATCGCTCCAGAGGGTGAATGCCAACACCGGTACATCGTCTATCGAACGAGTTTTGACCAACGGCATCGTTGCTCCTTGCGGCATGCGGTCCATATTCTTCATGAGCTCGTTGTAGAGCTTCACTAACGAACGCTCCACATCCTGACCTACATAGAACTGAACAGTAACCATACCCATTCCGTTCATGGAAGTAGAATAAACATCTTCTACACCTTGAACATTCGATATGATCTTTTCCATGGGAAGGATCACACTGTTTTCTACTTCTTTTGGACTTGCTCCGGGGTATCCTATCATGATGTCGGCCATCGGGACCTTGATTTGAGGCTCTTCTTCGCGTGGAATGAACATGATGCTGAATAGGCCCAGGAGCATGAAAGCTATCACAAGCAAAATGCTTAGCTTGGACTTGATGAATGCTTTGGCTATATTTCCAGAAATTCCTTTTTCCATTCGTTCTGTTGTATTTATTTGTTTGGCACTATTCTAACTCCATTATATAGTTTGCCAGAGGCTTTTTCGATCACTCTTTCTGTTTCGTTTAAGCCCGACAATACTTCTACCTGATCACCGGTCACCTTCCCTATGCGTATCCAACGAAGCGAAGCCGTATTATTCGAATCGACCACGTAGACTCCCGTGAGTTGATCGCGTTGGATTATAGAAGTGCGGTTGATCATTATTTGGGGTTCGGCGTCTGTCGTTTGAGCGATGCGAATATGAATACCGGCATACATGCCTGCTTTTAATCCTTTTTTGTCGCCAATTGCTATTTTGATGTTGTATTGTCCTCCCGTCATTGAGGATGATGGACTCTGTTCGGTTACTGTTCCGCTCATCTGTTTGTTCAGTGATTTTATGTCTACATTGACCTTGCTTCCGACATGAAAATATTGAATATAAGTTTCGGGTACCGATGCTTGTATGTTCAGTTCGCCGGCTTGTTCTATCGATAGAATGGGCATTCCCGGATTGGCGGTGCTTCCTTCGTCGACCATCTTTTGTGTAACTACTCCCGTGAATGGTGCACGGATATTGGTATAGGCAAACATGGAATTGACTTCATTGAGTTGCTGACGTGCCATTTGCAGTTTGGCTTCCATCGATGTCTTGTTCAACTCAATGTTTTCGAGTTCTTTACTCGATACACTTTTTTGCGAATAAAGCACTCTGAATCTTTCATAGTCGCGTCGGGCATTTTTGACAGCAGCTGTAGCTTCTGTCAGCATGGCTATCGCCTGCGCTTTTTTCGCTTTCAGGTCGTTGCTTTTGATGACTACCAATAGTTGTCCCCGATTGACTTTATCACCCGGTTTGACATCTATTCGATCTATATATCCCATCACCCTTGTACTTACGATGGCCGTCTGTTTGGCAGAGACCTGACCGCTTATGAAAATCTCGTTGTCGTGTTGTAGGGTCGGATAATATGTCTGGGCACTGATAGGCTTCTCTTCATTTTCTTTTTTGGACGAAGAGTGGCATGATGATAAAACCCCTATAGAGGCTATGCCTATAATTAATAGTAAATCTCTTTTATTCATAGCTGATGCGATTTTGTAAATGTTATTTAATGTAGGTTAGAAACGCTTGGTATGATAGTGTGATATTGAAGTTCATGATGGCTTGGGCAAGCATCAGACGCTGCTGAGATAATTGCGCTTGCGACATCAATAGATCGGAGGTGCTGACCAATCCTTCTTTGAATCTGTTGCTCATGATTCGGAAGGCTTCGGCTGCTTGGGCAACACTCGTCTCGTCTTTTGTGATTTCGAAAGAAATGTTCTGAATCTCACGAATGTTTTTGTTGATCTCAAGTCGGCTCTTGTCAATGTATTGATCCATCTCTTCTTTGTATTTGTCTCTTTGCAGGATTGCCGTTCTCAATTTGTATCGATTCTGATTTCCTGTAAAAACGTTCCAACTCAGACTGATGCCTAGCATGTATGAATCACTCTTGAATTTGAACGCTTTATTGTCGTTGTATTGGTAGCTTCCCCACGCATTGATTTTAGGTAAGAAATTCATGCGCGACGATTTGATCATCATATTGGATGCATCTACAGCCTTTTGCATAGCCACAACATCCGGCCGACCTAAAGAGAGTGATGCAAATGACGTTTTGTTGCGCTCTTGGACCAATGAATCGGGCATATAAATGTCTTCCGAAGAAGTGTCGCCTATAAGGAATTTCAATCCGTCGGAGGCGTTGGATATACTGCTTTGAGCTTTTTCTAATGCACTCTCGATAGTATTGACCTGAACTTGTGCATTCAGTACGTCCGATTGCTGAACTAGACCTTGATTGTAGAAGTTATTCACCGACTGATAAATTTGTTTCACGTCGTTGAGAGTAGATTGCAAAATGTATTGCGACTGATAGGCCAATTGAAGTTGAGCGTATACTTTTTGAATCTCGAAGCGTATATAATCTTTAGTGTATAACGTCTTGTATTTGTAAGCTTCTTCTTGTAGCTTGGCACCTTTTCGTGCATAAAGCATATCCAGATTGAGCAAAGGCATGCGTACGTCGATGTTCGAACTGTAATTTTGGTTTGCACCGGGACTGTTGAGGTGAGCCGGATCAAAGTCTTGACTTGTAACCCTGCTTTGTTGTAGTAGAAAACCAAAAGCATTCAGTGGATTGTTGGTCGACACGGCATTCATTCCCATGGTGACTTGCGGCAAAAAGATGGCATCCGTCTGACGATAATTGGCATTCGAGATCTTTTGTTCCAGTTCGGCTAGCCGAATGCTGGAGTTTGTACGTTGAGACAATTCCAATGCACTACTCAGAGATATATACTTCCTCTGTTGTGCATGTACCGTGTACATGACGGTTAAAAGTCCGATGGTTATGTAGTATTTAATATTCAGGTTCATCGTTTCTTAGTTGTTGATGTTTTCTATTCTTAATGTAGTTTATTATTATAAATATTTTCCTTTGGAAATAAATATTTTGTAAGTAAGGGCTAATGAAGTATAAAGCCTAAAAGTGTACTTTCATTAGCCCTCGAATCTCTTATTCGGGCAAGAGAACTTGTTGTATTGCTTTTTTCAGATCTACTTTCGACATTGCCCCAACAGCCATTTGTGGTTGCTCATTCATTGGAACGAATAGGATGGAAGGAATAGAGCGTATACCGAATGCCGATGCAAGCTCTTGTTCTTCTTCGGTGTTTACTTTGTAGATGATGAGCTTTTCTCCGTATTCTTCTGCAAGTTCTTCGAGGATAGGAGCTACCATCTTGCAAGGACCGCACCAGTCGGCAAAGAAATCGATTACCGCAGGTTTGTCACCTAAATACTTCCACTCATTGGGAGATGTTTCGAAGTCTGCTACTTTAGTCAGAAACTCTTGCTTTGTCAGTTCTACAGTTTTCATCTTTTCTATTGATTTTAAATTAATATTCTTGTTTGTTTATAGCGAGTCGCTTTTTTCCGGTCGGAATGTTTTGATTTGGTCTTTGTATACAGCTTTAGCATCTTTGTCGCTGCCCGATGAACAATCTCCTGAGCCGCATGCACAGCATGAGAGGTTGAATAACGATTGTAGCAACAGAAATCCCGCCAACCATAGGAATATATAATCTTTTGTTGTTATACCATATACGGCAACAGCTATACTTGCTATCAATCGTATGATACGGGCCGTATTCCAATTTTGTGTTAGGCTACTCATCTTTCTTTTTATCTTTCGTGAATATGTTGAATAATAAACCTCCCATTAGACCTCCCCATATCGAACTATTGATAGGAGAAGAGGTGATAGGGCAAGTGCCCGTACTGCAACCCACGAACTTCCAGTAGAGCAATCCACCGATAGCACCAATTACTATACCTAATAAGGTAACTTTGTTTTTTATCAAATACTTTTTCAACATGGCTTTCTGTTTATTTAGTGGATGTCAATATAAATAGTTTGTATTTTTTGTCTTCTCTTTCGATTGTTGTGAGGGGCTCTATTGTTGTGTCTTTAAATCCTTGTCGTTGAAATATGGAAGTCAACTCATCTTCTGAAAATCCATTGTGTGGAACTTTGAAATTCGGGTGAAAACTTCCGTCTTCGGTATATAAATCTCCAATGATAACTTTGCCTCCGTCGATTAGTCTATTCTTGACTTCGGTTACAAATTGCTCGATATCTTCAATGTGATGTAAAGTCATGAAGACGATAATAACAGAGGCCATGGTATGTATTTGCGAAATGTCACCATGAACGATCGAAATGTTTTCGCAGCATTTGTCCTTCATCTTCTTCCGTAATTCCTGTAACATCCCTTCGGATGTATCGACCATTGTTATATGGTGCGCCGCATTGGCAAATTCCAGCCCGACCAATCCTGTTCCGCAACCTATTTCAATCACGTCAGTGTGTTTGTCAATCAAATTTTGTCCTTTGATCTTGTCTACCAATGCGAATGCCATAGAAACTCGTCGGTAGCTATCCCAACTCTTTGCTCTTGTTGAAAACATGTCTGCCATTGTTCTATTATTTATTTTCTATTAAAAAATTATTTAGGCACATATATTGATGCTGCAAATATATATACTTTATTCTAATAAAACAAATTTCCAATGGAAAATATTTGTTTTTGTATTTATTGAAGCTTTATTTATGTATTGAATGATGAATATTTTCTAGTGTTAGTATTTATAATGACGAATCAGAGGCTCGTATTGTTTAAAGAATTATCTTTGCACAGAGAATAGCTGGACTACATACTTAATTATTAAACATTACCTATTTATGAAAAAGATGATATTCATTTGTATGATGATGCTTCCATTTGTTTTATTGGCCTGTAGCAAGAATGACGATAATACTCAAACGAAGGCTAATTTTGATAACTTAGGAATTTCATCGGTGACAATTAACGGCAAATCGTATAATGTGAAAGGTGTTCTTCTTGATGGTATTACCGGTCAGAATATTGTATTGACAGGTTCTGAATATACGGAATCGATAAAAAAGGTCCAACTGGAGTATGCTATCATATCCTCGCAAAAAACACTTTCGTGCGTGGTGCAGAGCAAATATCCCGATGTTTCGATTTCTGTCTACACGGAAAGCAAAGACGATATTCAGACTTGCACCGTGCAAATATCCAGAAAAGGTTATGATGAAGTCTTGATTTATAAATTTGTACAAAAGACCCTTTTGCTATAACTTGTCTGATTCACAAACAAATTTGCCCAAGTACAACAAATCGACTTGTTATACTTGGGCTGAAAAAAAGTGATTAAAATTGAACCTTTAATTAATTGAACTATTTACGTTATAGTAGTTTTACAATCTTTCATCCGGGAAGATTAAATGCAACTTTCAATTCCTCCATGGCTTCATCTGCCATCCCTTCGGGCGTAAAGCCCATGCTTTTGGCTGTGAGGTATATTTGAGCGGCTTTTGACAGCACATCAATTTGGTCGAAAGCTTCTAATACGTCATTGCCTATCGCTACCACTCCATGCTTCTCCCACATTACGACATCATAATTTTTGAGTCCTTCTACAGTCGTTTCTGCCAGTTTCAGACTACTGGGCATTTCGTAGGGTATTATTCCCAATCCTTTGGGACAGAAAGCCCGTGTTTCCGGAATCATCGACCATAGCAATTTAGTCAGTACATCTTTCTTTAAGAATGCTTGATGGTGCGACATGGCTATAAGGTCAATGGGGTGAGTATGGATTACAGCTCTATAAGTTGAACCGATACTGAGCAGATGGTTGTGTATGGCCAAGTGCGAGGGTAATTCGGAAGTTGGTGCTACAGGATTGTCGGCTATCATTTCATAACTTTCGCAATCGTCACAAATGCGTATCACCGAGCCATTTTCCATTGGCCAGCGTGCTAAGTCGCGCATTCGTCGGTTAGTTCCTTTGCAAAAGAAATAGCCGTCTTTCAAGTGAGGGAGTTTCATGCCGATGGCTGTTTTCGGTCCTATAGCTTCGCGGTTCTTCAAACGATCGTCTATCAGTGCAGAGATATTTATGGTAATGTTACCTCCATTGCGTTCGGCCCAACCTTTTTGCCATAAATAACCGGCTGTTTCGGCTACTTTGGCTACTTCTTTGGCCAGAAGCGGATATTCGTCTAATATCGATTTCATTATTTATTATTTATTATTTTAAGTTCAATAGTTGAGGCAGGAATGACGAGATAATTAGTACCATCAATCCTACTACTAATATTGTAATTGTCTTGGCAGAGCAACCTTTCCATTCTTTCAGTACGATGCCCCACACATTCGAGAATGTGACATTGAGCGACATCAGTATGCACCAAGAGAAAGTGAGCAGTACGGTCGATGATGTGAGAAATCCTTTTCCAAGGCTGAAACCGAAGAATTGGCTATACCACAACAGTCCTGCAAGGGCGCAGAAGGATATGTTGTTGACATAAAGCGACGTCTTTCCATAGTCTTTCCACGTCTTGTTCTTTGTATTCTGATAGAAGCAATAAGCAGCGTTGGTTAGAAAGCCGCCAAGTGTCACCATAAAGGTTGCCGGCAACGTTTTGTAGATATTGGCAGTCTCGGGGAAGCAAAGGTTCTCTCCGAGTCCTAATCCGATGCTGAAACAGGCACTCATGAATCCGGCAAGCAGGGCAACAACGATTCCTCTTGTGAAATTGAAGTCTTTTACAGCCTTTTTCTTTTCTTCTTCGCTCATGTTTGCAGACTTCATGCTTCCGGCAACTCCAATAATGGCAATACCTATCAACGTTATGACAACACCTACGATGACAGGCATTGTCAGATCACCGGTTTTGCCGGTGAAGACGGGAGTAAGTATGGTGCCCAATCCTGCACAAGTACCCAGTGCAATAGATTGCCCCAGGGCTACACCCAAGTAACGCATACTCAGTCCGAAAGTCAAACCGCCTACTCCCCATAAGACACCGAAGAACATAGACCACAGTGTGTCTGTAGGATGACTAGTATATATTTCCAATAGGGTGTGCCCTTCGGGGATGGCCAGCAAAGCTCCCAATAAGGGGAATATCAGCCATGCGAATATTCCTTGTGTCAACCAGAAGCTTTCCCAACTCCAGTTCTTTACCTTATTAATAGGTACATAAGAACTGGACTGGCAAAAGCTGCCTAATGCAATAATAGCCAAACCAATTATAATATTCATTGCAACTAGCGTTTAGAAGTGACTTCGGCTTCGTATTTCTCTACCTCGGCGATGAAGTCTTCGCCTACTGCTACGTTGTTCTTCAGGCAGAACATGTCATATACGGCATTCCAAGGTAGATTCTTGTCCTCTTCGAGCAACGCCAAGCGTTCAAACAATTTTCCTTCGGCTTCGTATTTACGTAGTATTTCGATCGGTTCAAGCAATGCCTGGAGCAAACATTTCTGCGTAGCACGAGATCCTACTACATAAGCTCCTATACGATTGATGGAAGCATCGAAATAGTCTAGACCGATATGTACACGATTCAGTGCCTTGCAGCGAACGATCTCTTTGCAAAGGTCGAGTGTATCGTCGTTCATTATGGTTACGTGGTCCGAATCCCAACGTACCGGACGGCTTACATGTAGCATGATTTCGGGGGTGAAAAGCAATAGGCATGAAATCTTGTCGGCTATGCTTTCTGTCAGGTGGAAGTGCCCTGTATCCAGAGTTACTATCTTCTGATGTTTCACTCCATAGCCCAAGTAGTAATCGTAGCTTCCTACGGTATAGCTCTCTGCTCCGATGCCAAAAAGTTTTGCTTCGATACAGTCTTTCATGTTTTCGTACGGCTGTTCGAATATTTGGTTTAGTGAGTCGGTCAGTAGTTCTCTGTAGTACAATCGATTTACAGTCTGGTCTTTGCTACCGTCGTGAATCCAAAGATTCATGATACAAGGATCACCTTGTGCTTTACCCATCTCTTCTGCAATGGCCCGGCAACGTTTGGTATGTTCTATCCAAAAGTCGCGTATTGATTTGTCTGGGTTCGCAAGGGTGAGCATTCCACTTTTGGGATGCGAGAAAGAGGTTGAATTAAAGTCAAGCTTCATATTGTGCTCTTTGCCCCAGTCCATCCAGCTTTTGAAATGTTTGGGTTCTATTTGGTCTCTATCTACAAATGCTCCACCGAAATCTCCGTAAGTAGCATGGAGGTTCAGACGATGAGTGCCTGGAATGAGCGAAGCTGCTTTCAGAATATCTGCACGCAGCTCTTCCATGTTGCGAGACTTGCCGGGATAGTTGCCGGTGGCCTGAATACCTCCGCTGAGTTGTCCGTCAGGGTTTTCGAATCCCGTTACGTCGTCGGCTTGCCAGCAATGCAATGACAGATGAATATTTTCCAATGCTTCTATCGCTTTGTCGGTATCTATTCCGACTTTTGCATATCTTTCTTTGGCAATACGATATGCTTCTTTGACTAATACTTCTTTCATGGTTATTCTTTTTATTGTTTATTCTTTTATTTTTCTGGATAATAGGTCTCTACTTTGAATGCTTTGGCAACGATGCGGCGTATTTCCCAACGATCTTTGAGGAGTCCGGCTGCTTTGGCTTGCAACAAGGCGTTGCCTATAGCGGTTGCTTCAGAAGGACCCGCAACGACGGGCATACCGATCGCATTTGCTGTGAGTTGGTTCATGAATCGGTTTAGCGAACCGCCGCTTATGATGTGCAGCGTTTTTATCTCGAATGGAGCAAACTGCTGTAATGTCTGTAAGGTCTCTTTGTACTTATTGGCCAAGCTGTGATAAATACAACTGATGATTTGTGCGTCAGTTTCCGGAACGGTTTGCTTCGTCTCCCGACAGTAGCCGATGATGGCGCTTTGCATATCGTCCGGATTATCGAAACGAGAATCATTCGGATCAACGATGGAGCTAAAGTCGATTTCCTGTCTAGCCATCTCTTCGAGTTGACTATACGAATAGTCTTTTCCTTCCTTATTCCATTTCTTGCGGCATTGCTCCAACAGCCACATGCCGGTAATGTTTTTCAGGAATCGTATGGTGCCTTCTATACCGCCTTCGTTTGTGAAGTTGTATTGGGCTGAGGCTTCCGAAATAATAGGTTTTTCCGTTTCAATGCCCATCAGGCTCCATGTGCCGCTACTTAGGTATGCGAAGTTCGGACTTGTAGCCGGTACTGCTACGATGGCCGATCCTGTATCGTGCCCCGCAACAGCTACTACAGGTATTTCTCCTATGCCTGTTTCTTGTGCGATTTCTTTTCTTAATTTTCCTATCACCACACCCGGCTGAATGGGCTCGCCTACCAATTCGTCGTTAATGCCGAGTTGCTTGAGCATCAGTCTGTCCACCTGTTTCGTCTGAGGATTGAGAAGTTGCGAAGTCGATGCTTCGGTATATTCGCAAACTTTCTCTCCGGTGCACAAATAGGAAAGCAGATCGGGCATGAACAGTATTTCTTTGGCATGTCGATAGGGAGCGAAATCTTCGTTCTTGGCGCTTAGCAATTGAAACAAAGAGTTGAAATTCATTATTTGTATGCCGGTGCGCTGGTATAGTTCTTCTCTTGGAATTGTTTGATATACTTTTTCGGGAGCTCCATTGGTGTATGGGTCGCGATAGGCACGGGGTAGTCCAAGCAATGTACCGTCTGCTGCCAGATAACCGAAGTCTACCCCCCACGTATCAATGCCTATAGAATGAATTTCTATCTGCTGTTGATTACATACGGCCAAGGCTTTCTTGAAGTGTTCGTATATACTGAATACATTCCAGTAATATTTGCCTTGTACTTCGAGAATGGCATTTGGAAATCGGTATATTTCGTGCATTTTGAAATCGTCTCCTTCCAGAGTACCGACCACAGCCCTGCCACTGGTCGCTCCTACATCGAAGGCTAAAAAGTTGTATGTTTTCATGGCGTTTATTAATGTTTTCAACAAAAAGTTTTAAAATTGAGACAAAGGTATATTATGAATCAGTATATTTGTTTTCAAATATGATAGAATAACTTTCAAAAATGATATTTATATACTATGCTGAATGCTTCGAAAGACAAATTGCACTATCTCCGGTTGGGTAGGCGCGATGAAGAGTGGGGAATTATGGTCACAACGGTCGGATGCCAGACCATACAGCCTTATACCAATTACCCGCCTGCCGCTCATCCTCTAGGTTATAAGTTTCAGCCTGTTCAGGGTAGAGTGCTCAATGAATATCAGCTGGTCTATATCACCGAAGGCAGTGGATTTTTCTCCTCACAATCGTGCCCTGTGCAACGAATTTCGGCCGGAACGATGATTCTTATTTTCCCCGGCGAATGGCATAGTTATTATCCCGACAAGCAGGTGGGCTGGAAAGAATATTGGGTGGGCTTTCGAGGTGTATATATCGATCAACGGGTGGAAAAGGGATTCTTCTGTAAAGAGAAACCGCTGCATAAGTTGAAGAGAAGTATTTCGGTAACGACGCTATACGATGAGATTATTCAGTTGGCGACGACCGAGCGGATAGGCTGTCAGCAAATCATATCGAGCATCGTATTGCATCTGTTGGGAAAGGTTTATTATGACGGTTTGAATGATGCGGTGAAAGATACCGATGCCATTTCCAAAATAGACGAAGCCCGGTTGCTGATGAAAGAGAGGGCCGAAAATCCTCCTTCGATACAAGAAGTGGCCTGTCAGATAGGAGTGGGCTACAGTTGGTTTCGTAAAACATTTAAAAGGTATATAGGTATTTCTCCTGCGCAATACCAGATGCAACTTCAAATATTGTGTGCCAAAGAGCTACTTACAACTACCGATAAAAACATTACTGAGATAGCATACCAATTGAATTTCGAAAGCGGTGGACAGTTTTCTACTTTCTTCAAAAAGAAAGAAGGCATTACTCCTTCCGAGTTTCGGGAGCGGATGCATTGATCTTTCTGTCTCAGCAAAAGAAGAGCGATACTCCGATTACACTGATAAAAGCCCCCAGTGTCTCTTTCATGGTTACTTGCTGTTTGAAAATGAATTTGGCGGGCAGTAATATGATAATAGGAGTGAGCGCCATGATGGTCGAAGCAATACCGGTCGATGTGTATTGCACAGCCATAAGCGAGAGACTTACTCCGACAAACGGACCGAAGAAAGTCATGCCCAATGCATTCCACATTCCTTTTTTGTCTCTCATGGCGCTAGGTACCAATTTGTATTCTTTGCGAAATCGCAGTATGATGGCAAAACCGATAAGACCGGCTATGGCGCGGATGAAAGTGGCTGAAAAAGGTATTGCATTGATGCAGCCGGTTGCTGTCGCTGGAATGACGGCGCTATAATGGTTGAGGCCTATCTTGCTGAGAACCAGTCCGCCTCCTTGTCCTATGCCTGCCCCTATACCGTAAAGAATACCTTTGAGTGGTAATTTGAAAGACAGTTTGTGATGCTCGCCTCTGTTCATGATAGAAAGACCTATGCCGAACAAGGTTATCAGCATGCCTAGCAAACTCTGAATAGACATCTTTTCTCCCAAAAAGAAAAACCCCAGAATGGCAGCAGTAGGTGGAGCCAGGGTCATGAACAATTGTCCGAATCGGGAACCGATTACAACATAGGCGTTGAAGAGGCATGTATCACCGAAAATATATCCTACGACACCCGACAACAATAACCATAGCCATGTGCTGCTGTCGGCATAATTCGGCCAAAGATGCCCCGTGAAGCAGTAGATCGTTACGGCCAGCATGAGAAGCGATAAAATCATTCTTACCACATTGAGTATGATAGGGGTAAGGCGTTTGCTTGCCACTTCGGCAAAGACAGCCGTTATAGTCCACGAGAAAGCAACTACAAGCGAAATAGATTCTCCTAAATAATGCATATCGGTCTTTTTGTGAGTGCCGGATAATTAATGATAGCGAGATTTTCGTTTTTTCTCAATATCCGGTTTCGTGGTGCAAATATACATATTTATAAACGGGTGGCAAAAAAAGGTAAATGAAATGAGTAACGACATGGACGTGTCTTCCCTCGTTTTGGTACTGAAAATAATATTTACCAATATGTATTCTTAAATTGACCATCCATAAACTTCCCAAGCATCTTTCGTGAAACAAACTACCATTTTATGTCGAATGTCTATGACTTGCCAAATATAAGAATCTGGAATTTATGTCGTGTAGCACCTTTGAGCATTAATTATCGAATATTTGACAAGAAAAATAAAAAGATATTCTTTTTTGTATCAATTATTCTATATTTTTACTGTCGATAAGTGACAAATTAAATGCCGAATCGTTTATGACAGAGATACATTATCATTAGTCCATCAAAGAGTGAAATACTTCTTGATGCCGGTGGGGCAATTATAAAGTTTGGATTTATAGATGAAGAATTTTTCCTATTGAATGAAATGGAATAGAACCGTTGTATACAGTGCAATTTGTGTTGTCTACATTTAGCGCTTGGTAGAATTTGCTTTGTTAGCCAATAATCCCCAAGGCTACTAGTAGAGAGCTCAATATTTAGATTTATACTGATATTTTAATACCTAATATGTTATAATCATTTATAATTTGCATATGAGAATACTACACTTTTCAGATTTTCACCTTAATGGGAGCCATATAAACGAAGCTAAGCATAATCTTGACTACATGATAAAGGCTTTAAAAGGTATTGACACTGAATGTAAAATAGACCTTGTCATTTTCACTGGCGATATGTTAGAACAAGGTGGTGCAGGCTATAACAATGTGCTTAGTGATGGTTTCAAGGACTTCAAATCCAAGGTAATTATACCTCTTATGAAAGCAATTGATTTGCCAGAGTCGCGTTTCATTTTTACACCTGGTAATCATGATATTGATCAAAAAGCAGATAGTCCGCGCTTAGAAGATAATCTGGAAAAGCAGTGCAATTCTTGTGAAGGAATAATTGGACTTACAAAAGCTGACGATGTAGATGATTATACTAAGCGGGTAGATGAGTTTAAGACTTTTGAGACTAACTATTATAGTGAAATGAAAGACATTGAGTACAATAGCAGTAAATTTGTCTCTACCTATGAACTTGATATTGACGGAGTATCAATAGGAATTTCTTCATTGAATACTGTTTGGCGTTGTAGTAAAGATGACACTAATAAAATTGCGATGGGAGTGAATCAGATAACAGAGCATACCAAGCATTTGCATAATAAAGCTATAAAAATTGCACTGACTCATTATCCAATTTCACTTCTTAAACTAGTGGAGAGAGAAAAAATTCTCCAAAAAACAGCCAAAGAGTTCGATATAATGTTCTGTGGCCATTCGCATCAAGGATATGTTCATTTTATCGTACCTATTAAGGGTTGCGCTCTTATGGAAATCAATACGGCAGGTACATTGGCTGCTAACATATACGCACATGACAGCTCGTATAAAAATGCTTTTCAGATAGTTGATTGCTATCCTGCTCTGAAATATGAAGTTCGACTATATATACAAATGGACTCCCAGGAATTTGAATTTGACAAAAACGGAGGTGTTAATGAGATATTCATTCCTGATATAAACGAGATGAAGCGATTGCTAGAGGAGCATCAGATACAGTTTGAACATGACGAGATGCTTCGCATAAAACATTCAATAGAGCCTTTTGTCCCTTTGGACGATTTCATTAATTGTTCAGGGAACGATATTATGAAGTCAAAATTCGAGACATGCAACAAGATAGACGAAGTAAAGAATACGTTACTCACCAGTACAAATAACTGCCGATTTATGGCTTTGTCTGGCATGGGAAAGACACGTATTGTTGCAGAAACATTCAAATATATGGATGGCGTATATTATTCTCGAACAGATAATTGTATTGATGGTTTAGAAATGTTGTTGAAATATAAGAAACCTAAGCTTGTCATTATTGACAATTGTAGCAACATAAAGATGAGAGATGCAACGAAGTGCATAAATGAGTCTGATTACAACGTACGCCTTATTACTATTCATAACGTTTTAACCCCAGAAGAAAAGTCGACAAGTGGAAATTTGCTAGTACTTGACTACGACTGTACAGAGGAGGTTGTAGAAAAGATGATTGCTAATGAAATTAGGCTTGAAAAAAATCCAGAATTAGCACAGATGATAAGGGAACGTAGCGGTAAAATACCTTATATGGCTATCCTTTTAATAAAGGCTTATAAATCAAAAGGAAATTTTCAGATAGATAACCCTAATGAGGTCTTAAATACCATACTTAGTGGAAGCGAAATATTAAATGTACAGAAAAAAAATGTTCTTCGTGCGATCTCTTTGTTTGAACCTCTTGGCAAAGAAAATAGTATTAGTGATGAATATGAATTTGTTACTCACACGCCAAAGATTCACCACATTAATCAAGGACAGAATATTATAAATAACGAATTTACTGACACCATTAATGATTACATTAATCGTCAATTAGTGGAGCATAGTGGATATTGTATACGGGTTCGTCCGCGTCCTTTAGCTGAGTGGCTGACAGAATCATGGCTTATAGAATATGGTAGCTGTTTTGCTGATGTTCTTGATGATATTAACGCTCAGAAATCTGAATTAAAGGATAGAATCTTTCGAGCGTTAAATAGTAGAATGAAAGAAATGTCTACGTCTCAGTTCGCAAAACAAGTGTTTGACATAATTAATAATCCTGATAATGGCTCTTTTCATAACGAGAGGTTAGCGTTTTCCGAAGCTGGCTCACAGCTATTCCTTTCTATGGGTCTTGTGAGTCCAGTGATGGTATCGCGTAACTTATTGAGTTTATTAGAAGCAAAATCTTTCGATTGGCTACGTAATAGCATGAATAATAATGTACGCAGAAATCTTGTATGGGCGCTGGAAAATATTTGTATGTCTGAAGAAGCTTTCGTGTATGGCGCTCAATGCTTGGCAAGATTAGCGGTGGCTGATAACGAAAATATATCAAATAATGCTACCGGGCAGTTTGTTCAGCTTTTTCATCTGTATCTATCTGGTACTAAAGCTGATTTAAAACAAAGGATATTATTACTACAGAAGATGCGAAAAGATGATAGTTACTTGTCATTGATAGTAAAAGCCTTGGATAATGCTCTTCAAGCAAGGGATTTTATTCGTTTAAATACTAGTGGTACTTTACATATAGAGGAAACAGCAACTGACTGTAAACCAACTATCTCTGAGATTTATATCTATTGGCGTGAATGTGCAATATTAATGAAAGGTATAGCAGAACAGAGATCTGATCTCGTTTTTTCGATGATGGAGATATTAGTAAGGCATGTTTCAGATTTTGGTCATTTGAGAGCAATGCCAATACTCTTTGACTTGTTAGAATTTTTTAGTTTCCGTTGTGGTTATGTCTGGCCTGAAATGCGCGATATGTTGAGTATGTATCTGCAGTATTGGTTTAATGGTACTGAGTCAAATCGTGAAGAAGTTGAATTGTGGATGAAAAAACTAGCTCCTAAAGATTTTTTCGGCAGATTAAAAGCATCACAGAAGGATGAACATCACAAAATTGACAAAGACTATCAGAATTATGAAAATGCGATGTACGAACAAATGTTGCCGTTCGGAGAGGAATTCGTCAAAGGTAAAGTGTATAACACTGACGAACTCATAGAGATGATGCAAGACATGAAATTTATGAGCTATTGGTTTCTGAAAGTTGCGACGGATGTAATTAATAAGGAAAATAAGGCTGTGGAAGTTCTTAATGCTATTCTAAAAACTATACGTAAGCTGCCTAAAGATTTTGAGACTAACTTTATATCTACATTAGTTGAAAAAATAGATGATAAAGTTACTGTTCAAAGGTTGCAAAAGGCATTGGATGATGAAGGTTATCATCGCATGTCAGCTAGTATTATGGGGGGATTGGATGATGGGAGTCATTCTCTGCTTTTAGAGATGATTGAATGGTACAAGGATGGTAAGTATGACAACATTTGCTTGAATAATTATCTTCATCAATACACTCATCACACGTTGAAAAATATATTTGAGATTTTTGATGCTCTTCGCAAAGGTAGTGTCAGCGAGAAAGATGTATGTTTCCCATATTTGTTGGATCATTTTATGTTCTTAAATATAAGTGAGATAAATGACGAAGCATACATACAGAAGTTTGAGGATATTCTTCTGATGTATAACTTTAAGGATGGCTATCCGTATTTAAATCATCAGGTTGTAGAAGCTATGGAAAAAATTATTGATACAATTGATGATGCTAACTTTGCTTTGAGAGTACATAAACGTGTGGTGGAGATATTGACTGATATTAATTTGGGTGATAACCCTTTTGATCAAATTTATTTTTCGTTATTGCCGAAGTATCAAGATGTAATCCTTGATAACTTGCTTGATGTATTGTCTGCAGATGATGCTCGTATTGCATATTACCTCAGAATGCATTTGAATTTGGGCTCAGGATTTGGTTCTGGTGCGGGACCTCTTTTTCAGTGTAATAACGACAAACTCAAAAAAGCTTGCTTCAAGTATCCATCAACGCTACCGATAAGATTAGCACAAATGTGCCCTGTCTATGAGTATTCGGAGAAAGGAAATATCAATGGCTTCAGTGATTTTTTCCTTTGGCTGTGTGATAGCTTTGGAGATCAAGAGGATATGTTGAATGAATTCAGTTCCAATATGGGTACTTTTAGTTGGAGTGGTATAAATGGATTTTCTGATTTTATAGCTCAGAAATTACCATGTTTCAGTCCTTTATTATCACACGTTAGATCTACAGTTCGTGCATGGGCTGAAAAACAACTTGCTTATGCTCGTGATGAGATTCTTCGTGAAAAAGGAAAAGAAGCTTACGAACGTATGATAAGAGGATAAAAAATATTAAAATTATCTCTGATATTTGCACATGTATTCATTATTATTGGGGATACAATAGGTGTTAAATTTGTGGAAATTGAATATTATACTACTTTTATTTTGTAGAGATTAATGGAAGGTAAGATGAACTCTTGATTTTCTCTATTTTCCTCAAAAAACAATATTATGTGGTCCATGCAACTATCGTATCTTTCACTTTAAACTTCTTTATGTTGTTGTGGAAAGATCTGTCAGTTACTGTCGTATGTTAGTTTTTCCGGTGACGTCCTTAAGTTTTTCAAAAAACGTATGGGCGTTACCGATTTTAGGTACATATGTGGTTTTAGAGAGATTGAAATGATTGAAAATATGTAACAAATCAATTTGGCTCAATATTCTTAAAAAAATAATATTTCAAACCTTTGTCACTTCCGTGTTACACCATACGGAGCTGTACCACAGTTAGTTTGCAATGTGCCGTATACAACGCCAGCGGAAAGAGGTCCATAAATCGGCTGTGGAGCATATTGTAGGAACGTTATTTTCAGCAGACATTTATTTAGATTCGCTCTAAATGTGCCCATACAGATATCTGAATAGTCGATTTATACATATACGATATGTTTTAGCTATTTTGAGAAATACTTCATTTTATACAACAGTTTTTACATTTACCTCTATCGTCATTGATATCTTTTCATGTCTCTTTCATACCTCTTCGAAGGTCATTCTTGTCATGTTCGACACTCATACATATCGCATAGCCTCCTATCTTATGTGTTTTCGATTTGTATTTTGCGTGGTGCATACCCCATTGACATTATATTATACTGGTTGGCAAGTAGTTATCTCAAAGTCGTTTTTCAGAACGTTTTTGGAAGTGAATATTGGAGGCGATACTGATACTATTTTAACCGTACCTCGGTGGCACTTCTTGATACACTGGATTGAAGCTTCGTATTCGAAAAATGATAAGGACGAATACAAAAATTCATAAGGGAGAAAATAAAAGTTTGTAAGTATAAACATTTATTTTCGTCCTTATGAATTTCTAGCTGTCTATCAGCGTGTTGCATGTATGCTGTTTATGCCTTGTCCTGATTTGGTTTACATTCGAACGGTGAATTGGTAACGAAAATAGTGCTCTACAGGGTCCTGCCATTGAGGTACGGATAAAAAAGTATCAGAATTTCGGCGGATGTTCACCTTATGAAACGTTCTAAAAAATGGATTGTTAGCAACGTGTTGTGCTTTAGTTTGTTCCTGTGTCAATGGGGTGAGCACACACTACAAATATTTGAAGATGCTATCAGAGAGACGCTAAAGCTTTTTGTCACAGACAGAAGATGAAAGATCATTTGTCAAGTCGTTCCCAAAATCGCAATATGGTTCGATATCGAACCTGAAATGATTATCGATAAGGAGAATTTGCGTATGCAAGATGGCTAGTGTCTGTTTTTAGCCTGAAATTCAAAAGAGCCAATGTTTGATAGAAATCCATGGATGGTGTATGATCATTCGTGGTCCGGCATATCGCATGACTTTTTGCATGGCTGTACGCATGTCGGGACGATAACAGTGGATAGGGCATTTTTTGCAAGTCGGTTTTTGAGATCCGTATTTACAATGTTGAAGTCGGGCAGTTGCATATTGCAATAATGCCTGGCAAGAAGTGCATAAAGTGGCGTTACCTTCTTTGTGCCGACAATAAAGGGATATCATGTATGATACGATTTGCTTGTCTTTTTCTATTTTCGACTTCATTGCTTCTCTTTTATGAATTGCAAAGGTAACTGTTTGAGTTTGATATTGGCGGCCATTTAGCTAAAAATGGATATCTGAAAATAGATTTATTTGTTTTTTCTCCCAGATAAACAGCTTGATCGGATAGAATGGCTATTGAAAGAAATAAAGTAATTTATGTCAATTTTTTATCTATTTCGACCATTTTGTGTCTTTTACTCACAAAAAAAAGTGTTTTCCTTTTGTTGCGTTGACTTTAATTACTATTTTTACTGCCGTTAAGAAAGAGTAATGATATGGATAAAGTTTTTACAAAAGAGCCATTCACCGGTGATCCTTCCGGAACTGTTCAGACATTCCCGAAGTTTACTTTGCAGTTACTTTGCTGCAGATATTGGTGGCTTCTGCATTGGGAACATTCCAGATTAGGATTTCCTTTTTGGCGGCTTTATTATAATTCTCATGAAGGAGCCCACATACAATATAATGGTGAAGTGTTTAATCTAGAGCCTGATTCTATTTATCTCATTGCGCCCAATACCGACTATTCGACTTGGCTTTACGAAAATACGATACCAAAAGATAGCTATCGGCTTACAGGAGGTAGTCTGACAACGATGGATGAGAATCGGCGTGGAGAACTTTTGAAAGATGGAGCCATTGGACATCTGTTTATTCATTTTAATCTGAACTACCCGTATATTGTGAATCATCCCGGTATATATCGTTTTACATTGGATCAAAATGCAAAAGCGATGATTCAGAAGATACGTACCTATTTGCTTGTAGAAAACAAAGAGTTTGATGCTGCTACTTATTTTGCTATACATTCACTTATTAGTTCGTCCCTTTCTGAAATGGATGCTAGTTTGTGGGAGCAGTCGCCATTGGATAACCGTATCATCAAGATAATCGATTATATTAAGATGCACCTCACTGCCGATCTCTCTAATGAAGCCTTGGCCGAGCAAGTGTGTATCACGACCAATTCTTTTTCGCGAATTTTTAAGGAAGAAGTAGGCATGACGTTGCAAAACTATGTGCGGCAACAGCGTATCGATCATGCCTGTTCGTTGTTCTTACATTCTAATATGTCGATAGACCAAGTTGCCAACCAAACGGGCTTTTCCAATCGTTATCACTTTACTCGTGTATTTCATGAAGTGACTCATACCACTCCGGCAAAGTACAAGAAGAGTGCTTTGATATAATGTCTCTTGTTTATTAAGTTTTGGCTAGGACAAAAATAAATGTGCCAAAAACGTCATTCCCTTCTATTCTTTGCAAGAAGATATGTCGTTTTTGGCACATTCTATTGTGAATTAAGACTTATTGTGCTGATATAACATTAAACCAGCTACCAACATCTTTGGACCAGAAAATCTTTTTGTACCAAGTATCAGTACCTCCAAAATTTTTAGTCAGTTCTGTGACTAAATTTTTAGAATTGTAGTTCACTTCATCCGAAGGGTATTCTAGCCTATCAGCAGGAAGATATATTTCCATACTTTGACTTTTATAAGAAACGAAATCTAAAGCCGGATAACCTGTGCGGCGAACATTGAAGTAGGCTTGTGTCATTTGGCAGAAAGAATAATTGAGCCACTCTTGCGTGCAAATACATTTAATAGGATTAGACGAATCCCATTGACTCTCTGCATAAGCAGCAATTACATCATCAGATGGTTTTGAAACAGCTGCACGATATGAAGATTTGGCATTTAATTTATAATAGAAATTAATGGATTCTTCAACGCCTTTTATGAAAGCTGCTTTAGCATCATCTGTAGAACCACTGATATAGCCGCGAGCGATAGCTTCTGCCTTAGTCAAAGAAACTTCGGCTGCAGAGATAACAGGATTAATGTATCCCACGTTGCGGCTAAAGGTCGCAGAATCGACACTAGAATAGTAGTTCGCTGCAGCAAAATTATCACTTTGAGCCTGTGCAGATTCAGAGGTCTTCATCCCAACATATTTACCATCAAGGCGATTGCTATCGAACATTACAGGAACACGTGGATCTTCATTAGTTGTATTGGCGTTCATTGCATCAAGCATCACTTGGTTGGCACGATTACACTTGCCGTTCCATGATTCCCAACCATCTTTAATACCAATAGTACTCAGCATTTCAAAGCCATCTTTATCAGCCACATCAATCACAACTTCATCGGTGTTGCTTGCGACCATTGTCGCGTTATTTTCAAATATGTCTTTTAATGCTGCTTTACCAATATCGGCTAAGTCTCCTTGAGTAGCACAACGCATAGCTATGCGCATTCGAAGTCCATTGGCGTATTTGATCCATTTAAGTACACTACCTTTGTTGACCCAATCTTGAGCTTCCATCTTTTTTGTTACAGAAGAAGACAGTGTCATTGTTCCTAATTCAGTAGAGATTGTCTTCAAATCGTCAAGCATCATCTTATATAGATCTTCTGCATTATCGTATTCTGCGTAGGCCGTACCTATATCTTGTGTGAGCTGTAACTTACAAGCTTTAGAGTAAGGTACATCACCCCAAAGATCGACCATTTGTTGCAATTGGTCGTACATATATATTTGGGCGCAATCTAAAAAGATCTTATTGTCTGCTTGATTTTCTTTAGAAAGAGATTCATAGGTCGATTTTAATAGATTGAATTGCGTAAGCATACTATAAAAATTTTTCCAGCGATCGTTGTTGTAACCAACCCCCATACCTGAATAAATATCTTTATTGTTTTGCCAACCTAGCACTTGGGCATAGCGTCCTAAAAAATAGGTTTCAAAAGTGAATAATCGCCAATAACTGGGCATCGAATACTGTTCGCCCGTTACAAATACACCTGTCATCAACTTTTCGCAAGAGGTTGATGATGTTTTTGCGGGATCCGTATATTTGCTGGTGTAATCAGAATCAGAGCATGAACTGATGCTAATTAAAGCCGTACAAGCTAATATAATTGAATATATTTTTTTCATCTTTTAATTCTTTAGTTTGTTAATAATTTAGAAACTTGCACGCAAAGAGAATCCAAAAGATCTTGTAGAAGCAGTTGAACCCAGCAGTATAGATTGATGAATCCAATCAGTACCATCAGCAGCTTCTGCATCGAAATCTTTAATACTCTTGTAGAAGTAAAATAAGTTACGGCCAAATACAGATAAGGTCAAGTTATTACAAGCAAATTTGTTTGTGAGAGACTTTGGTAAAGTGTATGAAAATGCCAATTCACGAAGTTTGAAATAAGTGTTTTTTTGAATGGATTTTTCGTATGTTTGAGTTGTACTGCTACCCCATCCATAACATTTTGAATAATATTCCTCGGCTGGAATTATTTGAGTATTGTTAGAACCTGTCGTTGCATTGACACCAGAAACAATCATACCATCGTGATATTGAGTAGATCCTGTAGGAGCTGTTCCAGAAATTGCACTAGATTTATAATTATCATTAGCAAAATAATAATCTAAACCACCGTGGCCTTCACGCCCTTTTAGGGTTCCTTTCAAATTACCAATTCCCATCATATACTGATAACCTGGACTCCAAACACTACCACCAATTCGGAAATCAGTAGTAACATCTAATCTGAAGCTTTTGTAAGATAAAGAGCTGGCAAGACCTCCAACAACTTTGGGCATTGCATTACCTACTTTATGCATTGTTGTCTTGTCAGCTATCGGTAGACCGTCGTCGCCAATCAACGTATTACCTTTATCGTCTGTTTTATAGGTATAGCAATACCAATCGCCCATAGGTTTACCAACATCGGAAATTAAAGCTACAGCATTATCGGAATCATAGTGGCTTAATTTATCGAGACCACTGATTAGCTTTTTAACTTTGTTGGCGTTGTGTGAGAAGTTTGCACGTATATCCCATGTCCAATCTTTATTTTGAATAGGGGTACCATAAATGGCCAATTCATAACCTTTGTTCGTTAACTCACCAACGTTTAACATGATTGAAGAACTACCACCTGAGTATGGAGTCGTTGTATCAAGGATCTGCCCTTTAATATCATTATTGTAGTAAGATAATTCAAAACCTAATCGATTTTTCAGCATCTTGGCTTCAACACCAAGCTCGAATTCATATTTTTTCTCGGCCTTTAAGTTCTCATTCCCTAATTTTGAAGGAACTGTATTGTAAACATAGCCTGAAATAGAAGATTGGTTATAAGCGAAATTGGCTTTATATACTTCGGGAGCATTACCTACAATACCGTAGCTGACCCGTACTTTACCGTAATCTAACCATGCGGGTTTACTGTCTTTCATCAATTCGGAGACTATAACACTACCATTGAATGATGGGTAAAAATAAGTATTGGCACCACTATGCAATGTAGAGGTCTTTTCTTGGCGGGCACTCCCTTCTAAATAGAGCCAATTGTCATAGCCCAAAGTTAATGTGCCGAAAAGAGCAGTTTTCAGATATTGCATCTTATACATAGTTGCACTTGCCGTTTTATTGGATGCAGCTAAGTTAAACCAGTTTACAACAGATAAACCTCCATTTGTACCAACAATGGTTTGAAATTGAGATTCTTGACGTCCTTGCCATCCTGCCATAGCTTGAAGATTGATTTTGCTCGTTATATTCTTATCGAATGATAGCATCACATCCCCATAATAAATTTCGTATTTATTATTTGTCAATCCATAATAACCGGTAGTGCTATTGAGATATAAATCGCGTTCACTACGGTTTTTATTTTCCGTTTCATCGCTTGTTAAATCGGTTGCGATACGTCCTGCCAATGTTAAGAAATTCGTAATCTTCCAACTTGGTTGAGCGCTGGCAATGAAACGACTGTTATTTTCTAATTGCTCTTTACCATAAATATTCCAAAAATATTCTGTCATAAGTGAAGTTGGATATGGAGTGAAAGCAAAGTTTTCATCAGGCGTTTCAGTCCCAGTTGCAGAAGTTCCTGTATAAACCATGAATCCTTTGCTTGTTACTGATTTACGACGTAGGTAGGCTACATCATCAAAGGAACCGAACATTCCGCTATAGTTAGCTATCAAACGATAAATACGGTAAGGGCGATTCTTTATATGTTGACGCATATAGGTAGCCGTATATTGCAAATCTAGATTCTTTGCTAAATGGTATGTACCGGCAAGGTTGAAATTATGTTTTTCGTTGTTTGAATTGTATTGTGTTGGCAGTGTACTATTGTAGGTATACGAAAAGCGCATGTTGCCTTTTTCATTACCTGATGTAATGGCTACATTGTAGTTTTGTGAAAAACCTGTACGGAATACATCATCCCATTGGTTGTGTTTAATAGGAGAATAGTTGCGATATGATCCGTCGTAATAGAAAACTTGACTACCATCGTATTTAGGACCCCATTGATCAGATGTATCAAGAAAAGACTTATAAGTTGTTCCGCCAATAGAACGTTGATAAAAACCACCAGTCTGTTTTTCATAATCAGTATTCCAACTAACATTATAATTGCCAGGTCCAAATTCGGTTTGGATTTCAGGCATATAAGCCACTTGATCCCATACATAAGTAGCACTTACATCCACGCCTATTCCTTTTTTACCACCTTTGCCACTTTTTGTTGTGATCATGACTACACCATTAGCAGCTTCAGATCCATACAATGCGGAAGCAGCTGCTCCTTTTAAAATAGAAATATTGGCAATATCTTCGGGATTGATATCAACTAAACCGTTCTGATTAATACGCTGGTTGTCCCAATAACTATCATTATTAGCATTACCATTATGAATAGGCATACCATCCATTACAATTAGAGGTTGAGTATTACCTGTGATTGAGCTATATCCTCGAATGTTGATAGATACTGCAGATGTATTACCTCCAGGAGCAGCTTGGATACGTACACCCGCTGCTTTACCATAAATAGCCGATGCAAAGTTGGAAGAGCCAACTTTTACAATTTCATCAGAACCTACAGTGGCAACTGCATAACCCAATTTCTTTTCGTCTTTTTTAATACCCATTGCCGTTACGACAACTTCATTCAACGTAGTTGAGGCGTCTTTTAAAACGACATCAATAGTACGTCTACCAGCAACAGCTATACTTTGATTTTCATAACCTATATATGAAAAAATTAAAGTAGCTTTAGGCGAACAAGATATTGTATAATCACCACTGATATTGGTAATCACACCTGTTGCTATTCCTTGAACACGAACATTGGCACCTATAATGGGGTCACCATTCGTATCCTTAACAGAACCTTTGACAGCAATGTTCTGTGCTAACATTGCCGTAGTAAAGAACAGCAATAACATCGTCAGGCATGCTCGTGTATATGAGCTGCACTTGAACATCTTTTTTCTCATGTTAAATAAATTTTAAAGGTATTATTAATAATCTCTTTCATATTGCAAAATTATGGGGAAATGAAAGATTAAAAAATGTCTTATTCCATTATTGCATATCTGATAATGATTAAATAATACATATTTTAAATGTTTTTATGTGAAAGTAGTTTAGTGAATATTTTTGATTAATAACATAAATGCCGAAAAGGAAGGCAATTCCTCTTCGGCATTTATGTTAATTGTATAATTAGAGCGTCTTTTTTGTTTATTTTTGTTATTCAACTGTTACTTCATCAATAAAGAACCAAGAAGGATAGCCTACGCCGTAATGCCACGATGGGCATTCTTTGGTACCGGCTATTTCTACTTTAATATATCGGGCATTAAGGGGTGTTGTTGAAACAGCTTCTATATTTTTAAAAAGAACTTTGTTGATGCGTAGTTCGGGTATATTGACTGTTTGCCATGAGGTGTAATGAATGCCGTCGGTAGAGTAGGAAAATGATACTTGGCGTGGCAGTAATATCCATGCTCCCAATTGGTGAAGAAAATCTGCTCCGGCACGATGTATCTGTTTCGTTTCACCCAAATCGACAACGAAAGCACCGTCTTTTCCTTCCCAACCAACCCAGCTTTCTACAAAGGTTGTTCCTCCATAAAGTCCATCAATAAGAGCTTTTTGCCCCAATTCTACGTATTTACCGGATGGTTCAAGGAGAAATTTTACGGGTTTGTTGAACGCTAGATTTTTTTTGTTCTGTTTTAAATATCTGTCACGATACAATTGACAGTACTCGGCGGGTGGATTGCTCCGTTCGTTTAGACTCGGTACTTTGAAATATTCGGCGCGTTGCTCGAATAGAGCCAAATCGCGACTTTCTTTTTCCTTATCCATATTTGGTTCGGTTCGGGCGATTTCTAGTGCGGCATATTGCAAAGGTAAGCGTGTAAGCCGTACTCTATCTAAAAACATTTTATTGTTAGCAACCGTTTTTTCTGCTTCATCGAATAGCTCGTTATATCGTCTCATCAAAGTTGGTTTCAACATCCCATTCTTATGTGTCACCGGCGAATCGTATATCCAAAGGTCTTTACCGCTAGCGATGATGGCACCTTCCATGATGTTGATGTACCTATATATATAAGGTGCGGCTTTACCATAATATCCTCTCAAAAAGTGCTGAGTAAGAGAATCTACATCCGCATCGGCATTCCACATCAATTTGGATACCAAATAGGTACGTAACTCGGCAAAGTCACCGCCTCGGTTACTGGATATTTGAGAGAAATGCATGGTGACATGGTTGTCACGGAATAGGCGAATATTATCTTGCAGAACATGGAGATTTGGGAATGGGGAGACAAAATTATCAAAGTTAATGCCGTAGTCCCAGACATAGAGGTTGTTGCTTATTTGGGACCAGCCTTTCAATGCTTTCACAAATTCTTGTCCGCTGTTGTTTTCGGTAAGTGACACTTCTCGTTTGCAGTCAATATCGCATAGCATAATTACAACATTCTTTCTAGGTTTCACCAATTTGGGAGGTTGCATACTATATAGATAGGCCAGTGTTGCAATTTGTTTATCGGGAAAACGGTCGGCTATTTTATTAATAAACCGGATAAGACTGCCCGAATAGGCTCCTTCTTCTTTGTCTATTTGGCTACAGGCCGGGCATTTGCAATTTGTATTGTTGCCATCGTTTTGACTGACACATATTGTTTTCATATCCGGATGGGCTTTGAATATGGAGTCGATGCGGTGAACGACGATATTAAAGACTTCCGGATTGGTGAGGCACCATTGGCTGGCGGCACCCGGATGACGTTTGCCGTTGTAGTATGCATAATATTCGGGATGTGAAGGTCCATATACAGCTGAAGGTAGTAAACGATCGAAAGTATGTACCCAATAGTCGGCAGCGAAGACTTCATTCGGCTCTTCCAATCGATACCACCATTTGTATATACTATCGTTCTGGAGTGCGTAATTTTGAGTTTGTCTATACCGGAATGTGGGATTCTCGATAAAACTTATCGATGCTAGAGAAATATTTTTGGTCTTTGGTAGTGAATAGACCTGATCGCTCCAATAATCCATCTTAAGATAACGTTCCAGAAAAGAAACGACACCATAAACTGTTCCATTACCTAATCCTGTAATATGCAGTATGCCTCCTTTGGTCGACAACGCGTAGCCATCAATAGTAAGCTCTTTCGGTGTTGTACCACCTAAGACGATGTCGTTATGTTGAGGGGAGATGTTCGATGCTATTGTCAGACGGCAACCGGTAGATTCATAGATAAATCGTTGCAGAATATTGGCAGCGGTAAGATTGATTTGTGAATTTGGGGCGCAGATAATTTTAGATATTGAGCGGCCGTTCTTTACAATATTTACTTGAGCCCCTAAAGAACACGCCGTGAACACTAGTAATAGTCCTATAAATAATTTTTTCATGTAATGTGTTGTTAGTTTCAGCACAAAGTTAGTCGTTTTTTTGATATTTAGGATCTGATGTTTTCTGCTATCTGTGTTTTTACGTAGATTATTGTTGTTGGAATATTATCAAAAAAATATAAATGATTGGTACAATCATAGTTGTTTTCTAATTGAAAATCATAATTTTGCATAATGAAGTAGTATGTCATTAAATCTAAAGGTCTTTGATTATGAGAAAAATCTTATTATTATGTGTAGTCGCTTTAACCGTATTTGCTTATGCCGGTGCACAAACGGTTGAGAACAGTAAATTGACGGACAATTGGTTTCTGGGTATTGATGCCGGAAGTTTTGCTAAAATAAAGAATCCCGATAGAAATTTTCGTTCAGTGGCGGGTTTTAAGATGGGACGATATCTGACTCCTGTATTCGGACTTCGTCTCGATGCACAGGTATATATCAATTCCAACTTCTTGAATCCAGATATGAAACCAAGTAAAGTTACATTCGATTATGTGGCAGGGAGTATTGATGGCTTGTTTAATTTGAATAATTTGTTTTGTCGCTATAAAGGGACTCCGGATTGTGTGGAATTGGTTTTAGTAACTGGTATAGGTGGTATTCACAGCAATGGTAATGCAGATTATCGTACAGACAAATTATTGATGAAAATAGGTGGGCAGTTAAATATAAATTTAGGCAAATCTAAAGCATGGCAAATAAATATTGAACCGGATATGTGCTATTATACAAATAGTGGCGTCGGGCATAAGATTATGAATATTAATCGTTCCTTCGGTCAAGTAACAGGTGGTTTTACTTATAAATTTGGCAATAGCAACGGCACCCACAACTTTAAACTGGCTAAATTATATGATCCGATTGAAATCGATGCGTTGAATGGTAAAATTAATAGCCTGAGGAATGCTGTAAACGAAAAGGATAATACTATTAGCAGTGGTTTGCAGCAAATTGAAGACCTGAAGACCAAGTTGGCTGAATGTGAAGCTATTCCAAAAACAATAACTAAATCTGAAATCGTCACCAATACGACTTTGGCTCCCGTTGTGATTTTTGATCAGGGCAAAGCCATTATAAATATGTCTCAAGCTCCAAGTGTGAATATGATTGCTAAATTTCTAAGGAATCATCCCACTTCGAGACTTGTTATTAAGGGCTATGCTTCGCCAGAGGGTGGCTTTGAAATAAATCAAAAACTTTCTTTAGCTCGTGCCAATGCTGTAAAAAAGATGTTGGTGAACAAATATAAAATCGATGAAGAGCGCCTTACTGTACAAGGAATGGGAGCTACGAACGACGTGTTTTCTGAGGCTGATTGGAATCGTGTCTGTACTTTTATAGAAATAGCAAAATAGATATTGCTGATTTAAAAGATACAATCTTTCTATAGAGGGCTCGTGGTTAATACTGCGAACCCTTTTTTATTGTTTTCATAATAAAAGCTGTATACAAGAGTATTTTGTCTAATTTAAACGCTATTTTATCTAAATAATTTATATTGAAATATTTTATAGTGTATCTTTGTTCCCATTAAAAAGAAGGTAAAAATATTTAGGTAACGTATAATCTCAAAGTGAATGGAGACTAATAAAAAAATTGAATTTAAATTGAAAACTAGACTAAACTTTATTGGAATTTGGGTATGTAGTTTTTTAATTTGCATGTGTGTTGCTCAAGATTGTTTTTCAGAAGGATCAGGATCTAAATTTATGATCAGTGGTATAGTGAAAGATCAGGCAACGGGTAATCCCCTGCCAGGGGCTAATGTGTATATATTGGAATTAAAACGAGGGGTTGTTACAGATGAGGAAGGTAAATATCTGTTTAGAATTCCTGGGGGCAATTATAATATAAGGGTGTCGTTTATTGGTTATACCACAGAAAAGCGGTTGTTGCATGTTGATGGCATGACTACTTGTGATTTTGCTTTGCTCCCAAATACACAATTGCAAGAAGTGGTTGTTACTTCTAAAAAGAAAGACGAGAATCTTTCGAAATTGAATATGGGGGTACAGAAATTGACAGCCAATGAGATTCAGAAGATGCCTGCATTGATGGGAGAAGTGGATGTCATAAAGGCGTTGCAATTATTGCCGGGTGTTCAGAGTACATCGGAAGGTAGTTCTGGATTCAGTGTAAGAGGTGGGTCGGCAGACCAAAACTTAATATTGTTGGACGATGTCAATATTTATAATGCATCTCACATGTTTGGCTTTTTCTCGGTGTTTAATAATGATGCTGTAAAAAGTGTTGAACTATATAAGGGCAATTTGCCTATGAAATATGGAGGTCGGCTATCGTCGCTTCTGGATGTGAAATTAAAAGACCATGTTCCTGAAAAGATAAAAGGAACAGGAGGTATAGGAATTATATCAAGTCGCTTGACAGTAGAAGGTCCTCTGGGTAAGAATACTTCATGGCTTGTTAGTGGTCGACGGAGTTATGCCGATTTATTTTTGAAATTATCTTCTGATCCTAATAAACGGAGTGAAACGCTTTATTTTTACGATCTGAATGCAAAGATTTCTCATCGATTTTCTCCGAGTGATAAGGTGTCTTTAAATCTTTATACGGGGAAAGACAATTTTGATTCTTCATTTGGAAGTTTTAATTATGGTAATTCGGTAGCATCAGTCTATTGGAATCATCTCTTTTCGCAAAATCTGTTGTCTAGGTTAAGTTTGGATTATACAAAATATCAGTATGCTCTAGAATCATCAATGGCAAACTCTAAGGTGAAATGGGCATCAAACATACAAGACTTGACCCTACGCTGGAATATGGATCATGAGGTCTCGGATAAAGTGAAGTTGGAGTATGGATTGTCGTCTACGTTTCATCAGTTTGAACCGGCATTAGTTACTCGTCCCGATTATCCGAACTATAGAATGCAACGATCTTATGCCTTGGAACACAGTATCTATTTGGGAATAGACCATAAACTCAATGATCGTATTAGTTTGAAATATGGTTTGCGTGCTACAGCTTTTCAGAATATGGGCAAAGCATCGGTATATTCTTATAACAAAGATTATGAAGTAGTAGATACCACTTTTTATAAGAAAGGAAAAGTTTATCATACTTATTTGAGATATGAACCTCGTTTTGGGGCGGTATATAGATTGAACAGCTACTCGTCGGTCAAGGCAAATTATACTCATAATGTACAATTTGTTCAGATTGCAAATAGTTCGGCTTCTGGTTCTCCTTTGGATTTGTGGTTTCCGGCGAGCAAGAATATAAAACCGCAGCAAGCTGATTTGTATTCGGTAGGATATTTTCGTAATTTTAATAATAATGCCATAGAGATGTCTGTTGAACTTTATTATAAGAGAATGAACAACGTCATTGATTTTGTAGATAATGCTCAGTTACTTCTGAATGATAAACTTGAAGGGGAAGTTAGGGCAGGTAAAGGTAGAGCCTATGGTCTGGAGATCATGTTAAAAAAGAATGTTGGACGTCTTACTGGATTTGTTAACTATACTCTTTCGCGTACCGAACGTACAGTGCCTGGTATTAATGATGGAAAAACGTATTTATCTCCGACGGATAAGCCTCATTGCGTGAATTTGATGCTTTCGTATGAGTTTTCGAAAAAGTGGAGCTTTTCGGCAGGATGGGTATATGCTACCGGTAACCCTGTGACATATCCTACCGGACGAATGGAAATAAATGGAGAATATTTTCCTATCTATTCTGGTAGAAACACATCGAGAAGATCGGATTATCATCGTTTAGACTTGTCGGCTACTTATACTCCAACTAAAAAGCCGAAAAACTTCTTGCAGGGCGAATGGACATTCTCGGTATATAATGCCTATTGGCACAAGAATCCTTGGATGATTTCTTTCGATCAAAATACAAGTACGGGTATACCTAAGGCTAGAATGACCTATTTATTTGGAGCCGTACCTTCAATAACATATAATTTTAAATTCTAAAAATGCGATAAATATGAAAGCGATATATAAACAAATGAAATCATACCTTTGGCTGGCATATATTATCTTCCTGCCGCTATTGTCTTCTTGTACGGAAGATACTACAATAACTACATCCGATTCTACACCGGTGCCTGTTATTTATGGTGCAATAACAGATCATTATGTGCGCCAACAAATAGACTTGAGTAGTTCTACCGGATATTTTGACAAGTCTCAGAATAAGCGTATATCCAATGCGATAGTAACATTGCAGGAAGACAGTGTAGGAATATCTCATAGTTATACTCTTGCGCAAGATTCTGTAGGTTCTGGAATATATATGACTGCAAATCCGATAGCTGGTAGACCCGGGTGGAAATATAAACTGACAGTGAATATGGATTTTAATCAGGATGGTACTCCAGAGACATATATGTCCGAATGTATAATGCCGCAAAAGCTGAACGTAGACTCTGTTAACGTTACGAAAATGAAAGAGGCATCGTATACCGTATATTCATTAAATATCAGTGCGCAAGATCCTGGAAATCAGAAAAATTATTATTTTTGCAAATATAGCGTTAATGACTCGCTGCATAATGAAATCAGTAAATATATTGTTTTTGATGATCTAGGCCTTGATGGAATGTATGTCAAAGATCTCGCTATATGGCATTTTTTTGATAAAAGTAATAAGAGTAAATTTAGTGATCAAGATGCAGCAGAGATGGTTTTCTTGTCGGGTGGTGATAAAATAAATGCCGAAGTGAGCAATATAACCAAAGGATATTCTGATTTTATTATCAGCTGTCAGAGCCAGAAGGATGGTTCGAATCCTTTTTTCGGAGGACCTCCTGCTAATATCCCTACGAATATATCAAATGGAGCAAGAGGTTATTTCACAGCTTATGCAACTTCGTCTGCAAAATGTGTAGTGCCTACTAATTTTACTGCTAACTAATTTATATTGAAATATAACGAATTAGTAATGAACAATGGCCATATATTAAAAGAAGAGCCTTGCTGTCCGATTATATTGAAATGGCTTCCATATATCATCCAAATGTTGTATCTGGGAGTTGTTGTGATGACCGGAAAAGGTACATATATTGGCTCTGTTAATATCTTGGGTAATATTAGTATTGGTATTGATGAGCTGTTTTGTATTGGATTATTTCTGTTTACGGTATTGATAACCTTTATCGTTTCTGAATTTTTAATGCCCAAGATCCTTTTCAAGAAGAAATATTTTTTATATTTTTTCTTGGTCTTGGCTTTAATCGCTTTAACAACTTGTTTTGTTGTCAATATCCAAAGGCTACTGATACCATATCTAGCAAATAAAAAAGAGATTAGTCAGATTTATGTCGGCTGTATACAAAAACTATTTGATGTTACAGTGTTGTTTATTGTTCTTTTTGGTCCCTTTTCGTATTGGAAAATACTACTGAAGTGGACAAAAGATAATAATAGAATTCATGAGTTGGAGAAGGCCACAATTCAGTCTGAACTTCAGCAATTGAAGAATCAGATAAATCCACATTTTCTGTTCAATATGCTTAATAACGCCAATGTGTTGATACGCAAGGACCCTGTGAAAGCATCAGAAACGTTAATGGGATTGAGTGAGCTGCTTAGATATCAGTTGTACGAAAGCTCGCGTCCCAAAGTGTTGCTAGTTAGTGATATAAAAGAACTGCGAGATTTTTTGAATCTGGAAAAGCTGCGTAGAGATCATTTTGAATTTTCGATAGAGGTGATAGGGGAAGTCAATACTATATTTATACCATCCCTACTTTTTATACCATTTGTAGAAAATGCAACGAAGCATAATTTAGATCCGGAGAGAACGTCATATATTCATATTGTATTTGAGATTCAAAATAAATATTTGCACTTTTCTTGCGTCAATTCGAAGCCTGCTGGAGATATCGGAAAGTCTTCTCAAGGTGGAATAGGGCTAAATAATTCTTATCGACGTTTAAAACTTTTGTACGAGGATCAATATAAGTTGGATATTAAAGATGAAAAAAATACTTTTACCGTCAATTTGAAAATCCCTTTATGAAAATATGATATGAAATGTATTATTGTAGATGATGAACCTCTAGCACGCGAGGGAGTAAAAATGCTGATGGACGAATATGATGAGCTTGAATTGGTTGGAGAATTTGGTAATGCCAATGCAGCTGCTCTCTATTTGCTCGATAATCAAGTTGATTTGATCTTTCTGGATATACAAATGCCGGGTATTACAGGTCTGGAATTTGCAAGATCTATTCCTAAAGCCACATTAGTTATCTTTACAACGGCGTATTCAGAGTTTGCATTAGAAAGCTATGATGTAGATGCCTTGGATTATTTATTGAAACCTATAGCTAAAAGTCGGTTTGATAAGGCCGTTAAGAAAGCTCTCTCGTATCATGAAATGATGACTGCAGAAAATCAAATGGGCAATATCCTCGAATCGGTCAATGAAGAGTATATCTTTGTTCGCTCGGATCGAAAGGTCTGTAAGATCGATTTGAAGAATATTTTGTTTATTGAAGGGTTGAAAGACTATGTCGTCATTCGTACCCTTGATCAACATTATATTACTGCAATCAATATGAAGAATATTTATGAACGACTTCCCAAAAATGTTTTTGTAAGAGTCAGTAAATCATACGTAGTCAATGTGATGCATATCGATTCATTCGACAATAACGATCTTCAGATCGGTAAATTTGAAATACCTATCGGGGCTGCATATCGCAACGATTTCTATGATAATTTCGTAACCAAGCGAATGCTAAATAAATAATATATTATTATTTCAATCGAATATACGGGTTCGCAACCACTTTAGGTGAACCATGTGCACATGCTATTCCATACTTGAGTTCGGAATAAGAGTTCAAGAATACATTTTCGTCACGCCAAAGATCTATCAAATAATATATTAGATGGAATTTGAGGTTGTTACGGAACATAGAAGAATGTATTCAGAAAGATATCATATCTTTCTCTTGACAAAAATGTCGTTCCACCTATATGAGTTGACCGAATCACCTAGGTGAGTCGATCGTTCCACAAGGGTGAGTTAATCGAATCACATAGGTGGAACGACAAAACCTTAATGAGCCAACAGAAATGCCTTAAATAAGGCAACCATAATTCAATAGGATGTGTACAAAACACCTTCTTCTCGGGGAAGAAAAACTGAACCACTTCCACGCACGGGAAGTAAGCAAGGAAGTTATTACCTACATATCATAATAGATGGGTTCTTATAATAATTAAAAGTCCGTTATCATCAACATGAATAGTTATGATAACGGACTTTTATTTCAATCTTTATTGTATATATGTCGTGTCTTTTTACCTCTTACGTATTCGTTTATAGTTTCATCGTGTGTTTCGAGGGTTACTTCAAAAAAGTAACATCTATTGCTTTTGAAAGTTTCTTGCCGTTTATGACAGGATATATTTTAAAATTTTTATTCGGCCGTCCATTCCTAGGAGTAGTATAGGTGAAAGTCATTTTCGAACGTCCTTTTGCAGAGATAATATTGGGGTAGATAAATTTAATATTGGCATTTTCTGGCTCCACTTTGAAAGTTAGTTTAATTTGCTTGTTATTATTGTTGGCATAACCCAAAATGATAGATTGGGATTCTCCCTTGCGAAGGGCTCCAAAAGCTAACACTTTTAGGCTAAGATACAATCCTTGTCCGAAAGCATAGGGATAATCTTCGGTAACCGGATGTAGGAAAGGTATGACATTTCCTTTAACCCATACACGGGTATAACTTGATCCGCCTTCAGTAAGTATAACTATTTCTTTGCTGAAAAATCCGGGACGGTTATAGGGATTATAAGTAACTTTTACTTCTCCTTTTGTTCCCGGTTTAATAGGAGTTTTAGTGAACGAATATGTTGTACAACCACACCATGCAGAAACGTTTTCTATGACAATAGGCTTTCTCCCTATGTTTTGAAAATGAAAGATAGTTGATACCTTACCGTCTTTTTCCATTATTTTCCCGAAATTATGAACACGTTCAGTCGGAATAAATACTTTTGAGGAACTTTGAGCACTAATACCCGATACTATAAGTAAGGTGAGCAAAATAAAAAAAATACGTTTCATTGCAATTTTATATTTAAAAGAAGAGAAGAACGACTAGCGTCCTTCCCTTCTGAACACTTTTATTTATTTACTTATGTAAATCAAATCTTTACTATTTGACATAAGCTCCAAAATGTACAATCTTATCGTAAGAACTGCCCCAAGAGCCTGCCGACCAATCAACAGACAACTTTAGATAACGACATGGCAAAGCTCCATAGAAAACAATATATTGGTAACCACTTTCAATCGCTGTCTCGCTTGATGTAGATGTTCCACAATCGGTATAAGTATTTCCATCTGTACTAACAGAAACCTTTATATAATTAAATGGATAACCATAATTACCATATAAAGGCATGATTTTGAAAGCAGTAAGATTCTTAGCTTCCTTCATATCGATAATCAATGTAGAAGGAGTCGTAGAGAAGCCCCATCCAGTCCTGTCGCTAGATGTAAACATATTACTGAAATTTGAATCGCCTGTATCAGAAGAACCAGTCCATGAAGAATAGTCTGTAATTAAAGTTCCATTTATATCGCTAGAACCGGTATTAGCCTTAATGAGCTTAGTCGATGTGGTGACTACCAAATAAGCTATTCCATAGTCTTTACTACCCAATCCATTGGCTCCTTCTACAGAAGTAATACGGATAGGAGCGATATAGCTAGACTCTGTCAGCTTGGCAAGATTGTCTTTTGATACCGAAACCGTAATAGAATCTTTTCCCTTGCAACTGTCTTTCAGCATTGTGACGCTCATTTTGGATACATCAAGAGTCCCTGCTGGAAATTGTTTGTAAGACGTTCCGTATTTGGTGTTGTATGCATCTATCAACGTATTATCTATTTCGGCCTTTACCGTTGCATTTCCAGACGAAGCTTTTGTGCAAAGTACCGGATACTGAGCCGAAAATTCTCCAAAGTCTCCTACTGGGGTATGAACCACCTGGTAGGATAATGTATTGGGAGATGATGCTGAAGAGCTTGCTTTAATATAAAATAGATTGTTTGGATTACCTACTACGTCATAGCTTTCATCACTGCTGCACGATTGTAGTGAGAATGCTGCTACAGCTATAAAGCTTAGAGCAATATATTTTAAATTTACTTTTTTCATATTTACTCTTTTTTATTGTACACATTTATTTTTATCATCTTTCACCCAATTAATGTAGTTACCATAATCAGTATGGTGAATGAGATCGCCTTCAAAATCGGCACGCCATGTGTTATTCCAGTCCATATCGTAGCCATTGCCTGTAGCATCTTTGAAGATACTGCCACTGCCTTCGTTCATTTTCCAATATGCTACCAATCCTTTAGAGCGAGCGTCAACACCACAGATACCATTTGTCATTTCGCTAGTCGATAATGCTCTGTTCCAAACACGGACTTCTGCGATACGGCCTCCGAAGAATTGACTGCTGTTATAGCCACCCCATGACATACCCATTTCGAAACGTTGGAAATTGCATGATTTGCCTGATCCACCCAATACAGCATCTTTGACGCCATCTACATACATAGCAAATTGACTGCCATCGTATACAAGAGAAATCATATACCATCTGTTAGCTGCAAATCGTGTGGTCGAAGGTACACTTCCGGCAGGTGAAACCCATTGCAATTGGTTGCCATCCATACCGTTCTCTCCGAAACGAAGCATACTGGCATTGGCTTCATTTTTTTCTTCGAAAGAGCAAACTCTCTTGATGTTGCCACTACCACCGAATCCATAAGAATATAATTTGATTTCGTATGTGAAGTTAGTCAAGTTGACTGCCTTAGAATCGTCAAAAATAAAGTTACTTGATGTTTGAGAGTTATTGTCAACAGCGTAGAAGTTAAGAACGCGAGAAATCTTCAGGTAAATTGTTTTACCAGATTTTATCACTTGTTCATCACCCGCGTTTTTTACTTCGTTAATAGTTACGGGAACGACATAGGTTCTGCCTTCTGCAAAGTTCTCCGTATTGACAACTTTTACAGAAGAAGCTGTAGATAGTGCTGTACCTGCTGTAATAACTGCATTAGGGTTGTCCAATACTACACTACCTTTTGGAGGAGCAAAAAAGCTGGTCTTATGTTCTTTGTTATACTCCGCAATCAATGTGGTATCAATTGCAAAAGTAATATTTATGTCACGATCAACTTTAGCTGTTGATTGAGCCGTTACGGCATAAGTTGATGGAGTATCTTCGACAACGAATTTTGTCATCGGATCTGTTTCCGTTCCTGTAATCAACAGGCCTTTTTTGCCATAATTAAATTTATCTCCTTCCGATGTACAGCCTGCTGTAACCAAAGAAGCCGTAATGCATAAAGCTGAAATAAAATATTTATTTAGTCTCATTTTTATTAGCATATTAATTATTTATTGATAGCAGGGTTCATTATTTGAATAGCCTGACGGAATTCGTTATAGGGTATGCCCGAAGTGGAATAATAATTTCTGCCTAAGAAGTATGCGCCACATCCGCCTTTTCTTCCGGTAGATGGTTCCCATTTGGCATAATTCAAAATTTGTCCACCAGTAGCATAGAACACACCGAATGTCTCACAGAATACGAGTTTGTTGGTACTCAATCCGCTTATCGTATGTGCTGATCCACCTTGATTACTATATGCTTGATCTACGAAATAATTACAATATGGATCGCATTCTGCTGGAGCAGAACCTCCAAAGAAGTCTACAATCAACAATGTTTTTGGATTTGGGCTTTTGGGGCCGAAGTATTTCGATAGCTCTTTTACTACCCGTACCAAATCATTAGCACCCCAACCTTCGTAGTCAAGGTCAACACCATCAAGTCCCGGTTCGTTTGCCGTATTGGCAATCCATTTGGCATAAGCAGCCATACAAGCGTCGCTGCGATCCGAACTCATATCATAAGCTTTTCCGTCAACGGTAAATTTATGGTTGTAGTTAGATGCATCGGCGTGCATAACGAATTTCATGCCTTTCGTGTTCTGGCAGAATTTCATATCTGCATACGCGATAGGAGCATAAGTGGTGCCTAATGTATCGCATTTTGTTGAGTCGTTAGATGGAACGCCCATCCAAAGGTTTACGATATCCAAACTGTCTGGAAGCCCCACCATACGTTCGCCCCAAGAAGCGGGATCTTTGTATCCGGAAACACCTTCTACAGGAGACCAACCTTCGTAGTAAGCATAGCTTATTTCGTGGTCGCTAGCATGAAAAGCCCTAAGGTTTGCATAGTACTGAGCATCGTAGGTCTTTAATTTCTGAACGTTTAACGTTTCAGTATCTGTGCTACAGCTTGCAACAAATAGCAAAGTGATCAAAAAGGATGCTAAGCTATATATTCTTATTTTTATTTTTTTATTCATAATTCGTTTATGATTAAAGGATATAACTTTATGATTTATTTCTTATCCCACCATAGTTTGGTCCCACCATTGTCCAAACCGCCGAGAGCCTGAATACCTGTTTGAACTGCAGCTTTGTTTGTATCATATTCGCTCGTTGGGAATGGGCAACGACGTACCTGAATATTAGTATCGATTGTACCATTGCTATTGTTTGTTACAACAGGGAATAGCTTCGGATAACCTGTACGACGGAATTCAGACCAGCCTTCAGGTCCATCAGGATACATAGCAATCCATTTTTGTGTAATGATACGTTCCAAATTGGTTTCAAAGTCTGCCGAAGAGTCCCAAGCGATCGTGATACTGCTCGATGCAGTTATATCATTATTATCACCGGTATTGTCGGTATAGTCAGCTGGTTTACTGGTCGAGTTGGCAACATAATTATCTGCACCACCTACACTGTTTTCGGAGAATGACATTCTGATTCCCTTTTCATAGAAACTTTGAGCTGTTCCACCCATGTTCCATCCACGGAGTGCACCTTCGGCTCTTAGAAAATAAGATTCTGCGGCTGTCATCCATACAATAGGAGTGGTGGATTTGTCAACATTCAAGTTCGAAATGTTATCACCGGCATATTTGCTTGCACTCATGTTCATTACGCCCAAACGAACGCCATGATACTTACCATCACTTTTTGCTTTTACAAAATAAGCAGATAAACGAGGATCGTTATATCCATTCATATACGAATCCATCGAAGCGCTCATACGTGCCTCACCTGCATTAAAATTGTATGATATGTCATAATAGGGATGGAAGTAATTCAATTTAGTATGGCTTAATACCGCACGATCTGATGTATTTTCAATCACTCCAACAGAATTGCTTATAGATTTCTCTGCCTCTTGTTGTGCTAAAGTCGGATTTGCATAAACAATTCTCATAGCCAAACGCAGACGCAATGTATTGGCAAACTTCACCCAACTGGCTACATTTCCATTGTAAATGAAATCATAGTCTTGCAGAAGAGTCGTTCCTGCTTGAGCGTATGGAGTCAATACGTCAATAGCATTGTCTAGTTCTTGAAAGAATTTTTTGTATACATCTTCTAACGTATTGTAGCTGGTTCCACTTATACCGCTCTTATAGTTATTATAAGGAATAGGGCCGTAAGTATCGGCTACACGGTGCATAGATTCTACCTTAATAATATCAGCCAAAGCTGCAATTTGTGGCATTTTCAGCTCATTTGAAGTTGTCTGAATTTTCTGCCAAGCATTCATCACTTCGGAAAAACCACGAGTAAACATTTCGTTGTACCAACCAGTTACAAAATAATAAGAACCATTGTGCGTACCGCTTCTCCAGGTTCCCGTTGGAGCTACATAGCCAGAGAAAAGATCATGCGAAAGCCCTTGACATACCTGATAGTCACTTGAAAGGCTTTTGCCAGTACCGTCATCAAACAAAACGACCCTTTCCTGCATCTGAGTAAAGAAAGAACCAACCTTTAAGTTATCGGTTTCTAACATCTCTTCGGTAGCTTCGTGATGGTTTGTATTGATATCGTCGAAAGTGCTCGTACAAGCCGTGGTCAAAGAAAGGGCAAGTACTCCAATCAATGTATATTTAAATGTAAATTTCATTTTCATATTTCCTTTCATTATTAGAATTGAAGTTTAACAGAAAATCCGATATTGCGAAGACTTGGCTGCATAAAGTAGTCAATACCTTGGAAATAAGTCCCTGTATTGGCAGTCAATTCCGGATCGAATGGTGCATGGTTATATATCATCCACAAGTTGTGTGCTACAAAAGAAACATTGGCATTTCTAATCCAACTAACCCATTTGTTAACAGGTATGTTGTAGCCCAAGGTCAACTCTGCCAAACGTAAGTTGGTTGCACTATAAACATATCTTGAATCGATATTACCGTTCGTGCTACCTACTGTCTGATAGTATGCTTGAGCAGGAATAGGACGCCCATTAATGATGGCACCGCCATTGTCACGAGCATCTGCTGTAGCCTTTGAAACGCCGAAAGCATCCATTACAGCCTGTGTTTCTGATACAACGATACCACCTACGCGGTATGTGAACAAGAAACCGAGACTTAAGCCTTTCCATGAAAAGTTGTTACCCCAACCCAAATTATATTTTGGAGCTGCACTACCTGCTTTTATATATGTATTAGGTTGTGCTACTACTTTCTGAGATACCGGATCTACATAAATAGCACCGTGTTCGTCAGTTCTCAATGTATTGACATAAATATCGCTCAAAGAGCCGCCTTCTGTCAATTTCATCTTATAGCTACCGGTACCACCAGGCAGATCGATCTCTGGAAGAGAAAAGACATCTCCATCTTTATCGACCGTATTATGAAGCATTTCCTTTATTGTATTGCGGTTAAGCGTCCAAGTCATATAAGTTTCCCAATCAACAGGACCAAGTTTTTGATTGAAAGTAGCTTTCAACTCAATACCTTTATTGTCAACGCGGCCACCATTGACAACTTCGTCTTTATAGCCAGAGGTAGCTGTTTTAGTTACAGTGAAGAATTGATTATAAGTACTCGATTTGTAGAACGTAGCATTCACCTTTAATTGATTTTTGAAGAATACAAAATCCAAACCGGCTTCCCACGATTTTGTGCGTTCTGGCATTAGATTGAGATTCGGCTTACGAGTTGATGTCTCAGGATAAGTATTACCCATTGGAAAAGTGAGACTAGTAAGAAATGCCTCATCAGGATCATTACCAACTTCAGAATAAGAAATACGAGTCTTGAAATAAGGCATAATATCCGATTTGATTCTGGGGAATATCTCGGTCATGATACCAGAAAGACCTGTTGAAAAATAAAAGAAAGGTTTCTTTATTTTTGATGACCAGTCGTTGCGGGCAGTTAAATCGATATATGCCTTTCCTTTATATCCTATTTGTGCATTACCATAAAAAGATTCCAAACGAGTGGTCTTGCCACTTTGGTGGAATTTTGTTGTTGCTTCGGCAGTGGCTACATTGGAAACGGTGAAGAGATTGGCAACACCCTTTAAGTTCCCATCAAAAGAATCATCGTCGTTGTCGCGTTGATCGAAACTGGTACCGATGTTAGCTGTCAGACTCCAAGTATCTTTCAGAAAATATTTATTGATAGAGAGGAGCGCATCAGCATAAAGTTGTCTGTTCTCCAAATGACGCAACATATAGTGACCGTATTTAGACGCAAACAAGGTGTTGGTTGATGCATCGAATTTCTTTTCGTAACGATCATAGCTTTTATCATATTTTACACGTCCGCTGATGTTCATCCAACTGGTAATGTTCCATTTCAAAGACATGGTAGCTATGTGGCGCTCTTTATGGTTCACAAATTTATCGTGTTGAGTAATCCAATAAGGATTCTGCATAGACAAACCCTGGTCACCATAAGGCCAATATTGGGTAGGAAAGTTACGATCTACATTATAACGTTGGTAGAATGTCACTTTGTTCCAATCGTCACCGGCAGGGAACAAATATACCGGTACCAATGGATTGAAATATAAACCTTGAGAAATCATGTTTTGTTCTTTTACATCGCTCAACATGTAGCTCAAATCCATTACCAATTTGTCCTGCAAGAATGAAGTTGTGTTTCTGATAGAGAAATTATAACGATTGTAATCGTTATTGTGAATAATGCCTTGAGCATTGGTTGTTCCTACTGAGACATAAGTCTGATTCTTCTCAGTACCGGTTGACAAACTTAACGAATTGGTGAAGTTGGCACCTGTTTGGAAGAAATCTCTTGGGTTATAGCTACTAGGTGTACTCAGTTTGTCACCCCAGCTATAGTAACTGCCCGATTCGGATGGGCCGTATGTGTTTTGGAATTTGGGCATTACAAACGGACGAGAGAATTGAGTACTGCTTGTAAAGTTCACTGACATACGTTCTACTTTACCTTTTTTGGTGGTGATCAAAACAACACCATTAGCTGCCGAACTACCATACAATGCAGATGCTGAAGGACCACTCAAAACAGAAACAGATTCAATATCGTCAGGATTGATGTTCGAAGCAGCATCACCTGTTTGGCCTGCACCTGCAAAAATGCCGTCTGGTTGTTCGCTGTGCAAATCGGGCATTGGAATACCATCTATTACATATAGTGCATTGTTATTACCAAAGAGAGATTTATTACCACGCATAACGACACGCGAAGAACCACCGACTCCCGATGCAGAGCTATTGATGGTGACACCGGCTATTTTTCCGTTTAGCGAATTAACAAAGTTTGCGTCTTGCACTTTCATGAAGGCATCGTTACCTAACTGCTGCACATTGTATGAAAGTGATTTTGCTTCTTTCTTAATACCCAAAGCCGTTACAACAACTTCATTCAATTGCTTGGTATTCTCGGAGAGAACAATATTGAGGTTCTTACTGCCTGCAATCGCAACTGTTTTTGTCGTATATCCTACATAAGAAAAAGTAAGTCTTTCGCCTTCTCGTACTTTTAACGAAAAGTTACCATCAATGTCGCTGATAGCACCTGCAGCAGTTGTGCCTTTAATGCTGACACCGATTAATGGTTCGCCTTTTTCGTCTCTTACCGTACCTTTGACGATGAAATCGGCTTGCTGTTGAACGGTCTCGTGAACACGAACAACGGCATTATGCTGTATTGATTTCAGAATAATTTGTTTATTGACAATCTTGTAGCTGATATTAGAACCTTCAAATAGTTCGTCTAATATTTTACGGATGTCTTTGCTTCTCGTCTTGAGAGATACGATACGATTTGTATTGACCGTTTTGTCACTATACAAAAATACATATTCAGAATTACGCTCTATGTTATTCAACACAGTTCCTATGGTAGCGTTTGTTGCATTCATTGATATTCTTGTCCGTTGTGCTACGCTATTAGTAGCTTGTAGTTGCAAGAATATACAGAAAAGTAAAGTAAAACTAATCTTCATGGCCAATGGCATTTTCAGATTTAAAGAATAATGATTGTAAACATGGATGATTTTATTTTTTTCCATATATTTGTGGTTAACTTAGTTTGTTAATTACACTAATGAACTTAAGTGACTGTTTTATGCTGCAAACATTAACAAACAGTCTGATTTCTGAGGGTAAGTTGTAGGGGCAACTTACCCTTTCTTTTTCATTTTATTTGTTTATATCATAGGCTATTACATATTAAAAGGTTTCTTGTAATCAAATTTATTTATATAACGTAATATATGCATGCTTTTCTCCAATAGATGAATCTCCATTTTGCTGCATACTGTTTATCGTCCATTTGATGTTTGCCGATTCGCTTAAATAGTCTAATATCTGGGGTAATGTTTCGTCGGTGAATGTAGCATGGAAATGATACGTATGTCCTGACAGATTCTTGAAATGCATCTTGACATTGAAGTGACGTGATAGACGGCTGAGTACTTCTTCCAATGGAGCGTCACGGAAAATAAGTTTACCATATACCCAACCGGTCTGTTCGTATACATCTACGTTCTTCTTGAACATTTTGGCAGTCTTCTTATCATACGTCAACTCTTCTCCCGGAAGTATTTCTACTTTCCTGTTGTCGGGTGTTATTACATTAACTTTCCCTTCTTCCAATATCGTCTCAATCGTTTGATTGTCTTTATATGCGTTCACCTCAAAGTGTGTACCATATACATATACTTTGAAATTGTTGGGAGTGTTGACATAAAAAGGATGTTTTTTGTCTGCCTTAACTTGAAAATATCCTTCTCCTTCGAGAGATACTTCCCGTTTGTCACCTTTGAAGTTGGTGGGATATCTCAACTTGCTATTCGAATTAAGCCAGACAACCGAATGGTCTGGTAATTCGAATTGCACTACTGAGCCGGCAGCAGCTTTTATTTCAGCGTATTGTGTCGGCTGTGAGATGACATTATAGTATAAATAGCCTAAGGCAGTAGAAGCTAACAATAGTGGCAATGTTAAGATTGCGGCATATTTCATCCATCGGCTGGCAATAGATAAACGATTATTTGCCTTGATTTTATGTATAGTCTGCCCATATCGATCTTCAATGTCTATCGATTCCATCTCTCGAATATCATCCATAATTGAACGGACAATGCTTTCTTGGCTATTTTTATTTTCGTTTGCTTCCATCGTTTATCAGGGTATTCTAATTAATAATACAATCATGTTTCAAAAATCAGACATGAAAATTATAAAAACATGGAATTCTTTTCCTATTTTTGTGCGCAATATATCTCTTTCTGAAATGATATTACTTTTATGTTAGATAGTAAACAGCAGCAATTTAAGCTTTTATACGAAAAGTATTATGCCCCTTTTTGTATCTATGCTAAGCGTTATTTGCAGGATAAAGAGATACGTGAGGACATTGTCAGCGATGTCTTTGCTAAATTATGGCTTGCCGAAGATTTTATTTTGCAAGAAGACTCTGCTTTGTCTTTTTTGAAGACTTGCGTGCGCAACAGCTGTCTTAATTATTTAAAACATCAATCGTATGCTGATGATTATGCTAAGCAGGTTGAGGGGTATGCACCGATATATGCCGAATCGCCCGAAAGTCTTTATACGCTTGACGAAATGTACAAATTGCTTTACGAGGCTATCAATCAGTTGCCCGATAAGCAGCGAACTGTTTTCATAGAATCGTTTCTTCACGAGAAAAAGCAGCAGGAAGTGGCAATTGAACTCAACGTGAGTGTGAAGACGGTGAGCCGCTATCAAATGCAAATAATCGAAAAGTTGCGTGAAGAACTCAAAGATTATCTTCCTTCGTTGGCTTTGTTTTCTATTTTGATTTCTGGTTTGCAATAGTTTTATACATCGTCTATGTCTTAGTTCCAACTTCAAAATGACGTATGTCCTTAAAAATGTTGACGTCCATAAGTTCTTTTGAAAACGTATGGACGTCACCGAAAAAACTAACATACGAAAATTTTGCAAGATATGAAAGTCATCAGGACAACTGATGACGTTATCAGAATAAGCTGAAGAAGAAAAAATGGAAAGGAGACATTTATTATATACTTTTTCTTTAAATTTGCAGCAAAGGTTTTTACCTTTCGCTTAATACACTAATACAAAAAATAAAAAATGCTGGTGAGGGTTTTCTATGTATAATAGTTATCTTTCCTTTGCACTATGTTATGAGGCTTTATTCGAAACAAATAGTTAGATTGTGTATATTGTTTCCGGTGCTATTTTGCATGGTCGGTATCACCGCTGTGGCCCAAGTGCAGGATTACAGAACGTTCCGAAATATTTCGCTTGGTGTTTCTACTGCGGCCAATTGTTTTGTTCAGGATTCTGAAGGGATGATTTGGGTAGGCTCGGAGAAAGGCCTTTATACTTACGACGGCTTTTCCATTTATCCGCATTACGAATTGGGCAAATTGTCCAATACTCATATATATTGTGCTATTCGAGTCGGTGATTCGCGGTTTTATCTGGGTTCGGACAACGGCTTGCTCATCTATAATTATCGTACCGAATGCTACGAAAACAATCCTTCTATTGCTCCTCGAGATATTCGTTGTATGGTTCTTGATGGAGATAATGTGTGGCTGGGTTCTATCAATGGACTATATCTTTATAGCATTACTACCGGTCGGTGTGTTCGTTTTCGTGCCGGTGGCGGATTGCCTCATAATACTATTTATTCTCTCATTAAGGCTTCGGACGGTAGAGTTTATATAGGAACTTATAATGGTTTTTGTTATTATGATGCGAAAAAACGGACCTTTTTGCGTATTGTATTGCCCGATATTGGTCGTAAAAACAATCTTTTTATCAATTCTTTGCTCGAAGATCGTTTAAGGCATTGTATATGGATCGGTACCGAGGGCGATCTTTATCGTTACGATTTGTCTACAGGGCAAGTTTCGTGTATTCGTATGTATCATGGCAATTCGGTGAAGACGCTGACGCTCGACAGTCGTAATCGATTATTGGTAGGTACCGACGATGGTCTGCATGTATTTGACGGTAGAGTCGATAAGTATATTTACCATGATTCCCGCAATGCTTCGTCTCTTTCGGGAGATATTGTATGGGGACTCTTTACTGATGCACAAGGAAATGTCTGGATAGGTACCGATGGCGGTATTTCGATTGCTTCGAGTATCGTTGCAGAGCGCTTTATACCCATCTCTCAAATAACGGGATTGGGGAATGGCAATCAATTTTATACGATTTATCGGGATTCGAAAGCACGGTTGTGGTTGGGAGGCTCCAACGGCTTGATTCAATCGGATGCACATCTTGGAGCAGGTGCTTCTTCGAAGTGGTATAGAGTGGGAAGCGATGTGTTTCCTCTTCGGCACAATCATATTCGAAGTATTTATCAAGATAGGGACAAAAAACTTTGGATAGCTACTGATGGAGGTATTATGCAGTTGGACGAAAGTAGCGGTCAATGGCGGCATTATAATTTAGTAGATCGCAGTCATTCTTTTAATGCCAATTGGGCCTATGATCTATTTGAAGATGCAAAGGGCAGACTGTGGGTAGCTACGTGTATGGGAGGAATCTTAGTTGTAGACAAACATAAACTGGAACGTAGCAGTTCTATATGCGAAGCCGATTTTAGTCTGAACCGCAGCAATGGACTTGCGGGGATGTATATAGGCCAAATAGCTTCCGATCGGGCAGGAAATGTATGGGCTCTGCTTTATAATAATAGTATAGGCGTTCAGAAAATCGATATGAAAACCATGAAGGTAGCTACTCTGTCGGCTCTTCATTCATATCATATTGGGCAGAATAGTAGATTGTTGGTCGACGGTGAAGGGCATATTTGGATTGCTTATCCTGGTGGAGTCTTTCAATTTTCTTCGGCGGGACGACAATTGAGGCGCATCTCTTTTGGTGATAACTACGAATGCCAGATACTGTCTATGACAGAAGTGAAAAATAAAATATGGATCAGTTCGACTGATGGAATATGGATTGTCGACAAAAAGTCTGGGCGAGTAGAACAACGAGGCAGCGACAGTATTGACTTTACATGCTTGTGGTACAATGTTGTCGATAATCTCATATACATGGGTTATAGAGATGGTATTGCCGTTTCATCGCCTGAGAGCTTTTGTAGAGATGGAGCGGGACATCGGTTGCAACTGACGGCGATTTATGTAAATAATACATTGATGCCTGTGCAGCAAAGTCAAAGTGTGCGCTATTTGTCTTCGCTAGAGTTCAGTCACAACGAGAATCATATTGTGTTTTGTTTTTCTGATTTGCCCTATTCGTTGACCGAGAAAAATAAGTACGCTTTCAAACTTGATGGGGAGGATAAAGATTGGAACACTTTGCCCCCTGGAACCAACCAAATAGCTTTCAATAATCTTAAGCCCGGTAGTTATCATTTAATCGTCAAGTGTGTTGGAACGTTAAACGGTGGAGGTGGAGTACTCGATATTCCTTTTGTTATTCTTCCGCCTTGGTATCTCACATGGTGGGCAAAGACTTTTTATTTGCTTATTATTGTCGGCTTTCTGTTGTGGATTGTCAATTTCTATCGTATACGCAACAAACTTCACATCGAACGTATAGAGAAGAGACAAATAGCCGAACAGGCAAGACTCAAGATGGATTTCTTTGCAAATGTATCTCATGATTTTAAAACGCCTTTGAGTATGATCATCGCACCGATTAGTCGGTTGCTTCTTGAAGTGAAGAATGACGGGGTGAAGAAACAACTTGAAACCGTAGAGCGTAATGCGATGAAACTTAATTCGATGACTCAGCAAATATTAGACTTCGATCGTATAGAAAACCAGTCCAATGCAATGTTAATGTTGAGTAAGGTCGATTATGTGAGTTTCGTGCGGAAAATTTTCGACGGTTTTGTACAAGATAGTTTTAAGGAGAAAGATCAAAAAGGAATCTTTAGTTCGGATAGAGACGCTTTTTATCTGGAAATCGATATGCTGAAGATGGAATCGGCAATTGCCAACGTATTGAGTAATGCATCAAAATATTCACCCCGCGGCCGGACTATAGAGATGAAGGTTGTTGTTGGTGAAGAGTCTTTGCAGGTTGTGGTGAGTGACAATGGTATTGGTATTCCCCAAAAAGACTTGCCTTATGTCTCTCAACGTTTCTTTCAGTCGTCTAAAACGGTCGGAGAAAAGCTGGGTACCGGCATCGGGCTCTATTTATCACGTGCCTATACAGAATTGCATGGGGGCTCTTTTCAGATTTCTTCTGTCGAAGGCAAAGGTACTACTGTAACGATAACGCTTCCTTCAAAGAAACCTGATACCAATTTCCCGTTTGTTCCTTCGTCTGGTACTCCTCAGCTTACGGTTCTGATTGTTGAAGATGAAGAAGAAATGGGGGCTTTTATTGTTGATGTATTGTCTGAGTCGTTCCATTGCGAATGGGCTCGGAATGGTAAAATAGGATTGGAAAAAGCACAAATCTTGTTGCCTGATCTTATTGTGACCGATGTGATGATGCCCGAAATGGATGGGCTTGAAATGTGTCGTCAAATTCGCAAATATATACCGACTTCGGTAATACCTGTTATTATGCTCACCGGTAAAAGTGATCGTCAGACAGAGTTGGACAGTATTCGAATGAACATTGATATTTTCTTACCTAAGCCTTTTGATGCCAATGTGTTGTTGCTTCGCGCCCGACAGTTGGTGGGCAACCACGAACGCAAAGAAGTGAAAGAACGTATAGAGCAGCTTTCCGTTCCACAAGAAATTCAGGCCATATCGGGTGACGAGAAATTCCTTCAGGAAATCACTCGGATGATAGAAGACCGTATTAGCGATTACGATTTGAATGTCAATTCGCTTTGCGAACAGTATGGTATCGCTAGTAAGCAACTTTATCGCAAACTGAAGCAGCTCACAGGGCAAACGCCTGTGGAATATATCAAGTCTATTCGTATGAAGAAAGCCGCCATGTTGCTCGAACAACACAAATTTACTATTGCCGAGGTGATGTATATGGTAGGATTTTCTAATTCTTCGTATTTCTCCAAATGTTTTCAGGCTGCTTTCGGCAAAACACCGAGGCAATATGTTGAATGAAAAGACCCGTAACGGGGGATAATTCCGCTACGGGTTGTGTTGTATTTAGAAAAAGCAAACGATTTTTTATTCGGCATTCTTCTTTAGCCATTCCAAACGGCGGGTGTCGGGTAAGTGTTTTACTTTGAAGTTTTCGAATGTTGCCTTGAATCCTTTTCCATCGGGACAAGCAGCCATCAGTCCTATCATAACCGGTGTATTGTCGTTCAGCCAAGCGTTGCGCATCAGGATGTAGTTCTTATCATCGAACGAATAGAATATTTCTACGGCATCCAGTTTCCTTATGGCTTTAATCCAAATGTAAGGAATGGGTTTTTCCAGCGTCACTACACTCCAATCACTTTTTTCGTGTGTCACCACAGTGCTCAAATTGTATTTGCCATCCACATACTCTATTCCGGTTTTGATATAGTTCTTTTGGTCTATTCTTATCATCAATCCGGCTTGGTCGAATCGGGCTTTATAGTCACCGCTTATTTTTACTTTGGTTTCAAATTCACCTCCATAGGTTGTGTAGTAAAAGGGTGCATCGTCTACCGTGAAGCCATAGTGCGAGATACGCCAATAGTCACTTTGTGGAGTTACAAAAAGTGTCAGCGTATTGTCCTTTATTTCCCATTGTTCCGGTTCGTTAAACCATTGCATCTTTCCTAATGTTTGTGCCGAAACAAAAGGAACACACAATAATGTAAATAGGGCAAAACATAAATTCTTCATATACTATAGTTCTTTTTTTTAGTGATGTTTTCGATTAAACTTTATTTAATTACCTTTGCAAAGGTAACAGCTTCATTTGGAGCGGGCAATACTGAAAAATAACCATTTTATATGATTCGAATACAATGAACATTGAGACTCAATTGAATGATGAACTATTGAAGCAGTTGTTCGCAGATGACAAACAATACTCTCTCTGTTTGGAAGAATACAAGAGTCTTGCTCGAATGTATGCTTATAACGAAAATGCCGTTGCCGTGTTGAGTGATATGAAGTCCAATGCAAGTTCTATTTATTATGGTAAGGTCGCTTTAAAACTCGGGCTGGGCGATGCCGGAACAGAAGAGTTCATTCATTCTATTTGGGAAGACAAAATACTCAATCGTATTCATCCTGACGACTTAGTAGAGAAACAACTGCAAGAGCTATCTTTCTTTCATTTTTTAAAAGGAATTCCTCTTAAGAATAGGGGCGATTATCACATAGTTAATCATATTCGGATGCTTGATGTAGATGGCGTTTACAGATCTGTGCTCCATCGAATGTTTTACGTCGCTATATTTCCAAACGGAAGTGTCTGGCTGGCTCTGTGTCTATACAATCTTTCTTCTGATGATTCATTTGGAAGTTCTGTGGTCAATACCGCCGACGGACGTTCTTTTGAACTAGAGAAAACGACAGGCAAGAATTTGTTGCCCAATAGAGAAAAAGAAGTGTTGCGGTTAATTAATAGTGGAATAGCGAGCAAGAAGATTGCACAAATGCTTTCTATTAGTACCAATACCGTAAATAGGCATCGTCAGAATATCTTGGAAAAACTGCAAGTGAACAATTCAATCGAAGCTTGTCGTATAGCCAAAGGGTTGAAGATTCTTTGACCTCTCTATATGGATCAAATGCCTGTTAGGCGATCTGTTTTTATTTTTAGCACAAACAATATAATTCATATATCATGAAAAAGTTATATCTGTGTATTTGGGTTCTGTTAATGGCTACAGTAGTTTATGCATCTCGTTCGCATAAACCCAATGTCATTGTCGGCTATGTCACATCATGGAGTTCTGTGATGCCCGATCCGTCTTTGTTGACACAAATTAATTATGCTTTTGCTCATGTCGATTCAACATTCTCCGGTGTAACGATTGCCAATGTAGATCGTCTTCGAAGTCTCGTTAAATTGAAAGAAACAGCCCCTTCATTAAAAGTCGTTTTGTCTATCGGAGGGTGGCAAGCCGGAAACTTTAGCGAAATGGCAGCCGATGAAGAGCATCGTAAATCATTTGTAGGTAATTGCAAACGTTTGGTCAATAGTCTGAATCTGGATGGTATAGATATTGATTGGGAGTATCCCACCGTTGGTACTGCCGGAATTTCTTCTTCTCCGGACGATACTCGGAACTTCACATTGTTGATCAAAGACCTTCGTAAAGCTCTTGGCAAAAAACGTGTACTGACTGTTGCTTCAATTGCATACGGCAAGTTTATAGATTTTGCGGCTATAGCCAAATATGTAGATTATATCAATATTATGGCTTATGATATAGACAACCCACCTCATCTCGTGCGAAGAATCAGTGAAAGCGCATCTCGCCTTTGGAGTACCTCCCTATAAATTGGTATTGGGCATTCCTTTTTATGGACGTATGCTGAATGAAGGTGCTTATCGTAGTTATAAAGAACTCACCCTTCTTAAGGGCTATCAGCGCCATTGGGATGAAATAGCGAAAGTGCCTTATATGACCGATTCTATCGGCCACTATATTTGTTCGTACGAAGACGCAATGTCTATTCATTATAAATGTGAGTTTATTAAGCAATGCGGATTGCGTGGAGCCATGTATTGGGAATATGCCTGTGATGATGAGAACGGTAGTTTGCGGAAAGCTGTTTACGACAATCTCTTTGCTGCCATACGTAATTGTATGAATAAGCAATTGCAATGAAAATGAGCCTTATTATATTGTATCCTTACTGCAATAACTTAAAATGAATATGAAAGAATAAAATATTAATAATCTGACATCTTTATGGACTTTGGTAGGCAATGCCTTTGATGCAAATCAGTTAGTTAACGGTTTCCAAATTGTCAATATCCCTTTCTCCGAATGGCCCAATAGAATATGGGACTTTCGGCATACTACATGCAATAGAAAAGAGACGCTGAAGGAGATTATTCGAAAAACGAATCCTCATATGATTTTTTCTGAATGGAAAGGACTCAGTGAAAAGGATCAGGCAAGTGTGTATGAGATGAGGCTGAAAAGTCTACAGATTGGCATGTCTTTGCATCTAAAGGAATATAATGCGTTGCAAACAAATAGTCAGATAAGTCTCGTAAGAATAGAAAACATCACTGATGCTAAACTGTGGAGCCATTTGTTTCAACAATCATTTGGCTATTTCATATCAGATATGATTATTGATAAGATAAAAGATCAAGTCGCTTTTTATAATATAAGATATGATAACTATTTTGCAGGCACGGTAGCAATTTATGAACTCGACAATTCAATAGGTGTTCATAGCTTGGGTATTTTAGAGGAATTTAGGAAGAAGGGGATTGCCGAGATTGTGATGAAAATGATTTTATCAGATGCTCAAAAAGGTGGCTTTGATTGTGTGCATTTGCAATCTTCTTCTATGGGCTTGAGTGTGTATAAGAAATTAGGTTTCGAAGAAATATTCAAAATGTATAATTACGTGCTGAATGATTCATTATAAATGTAGCTAAGTATATTTATTCGAGAAGCTCGGAGTCCGTTTTTTTTATTGTTTTCAGCACTCTGTTTAAGCTTCTTATGTCAACACCCAAATATGCTGCCATATCGGCCTTTGATATTCTAAGGCGTTGTCTTTCTTGTAATGTTATTAATTTGTGCAACCCATTTTTGATGCTATATACTTGTTGCAAGGAAGCTCTACTACTAGTGTTTATAATACGTTCGGCCAATTCATTAATAAGTAGTTGGTTGAATTGGGAATTTTGTTTCATCAGCAACCTGAACGTATTTGCCGAGAACTGATATACCTGAATGTCAGAAAGAGCCTCAATGTGACATAAACATTGAATGTTGCGTATGGCTTCGATTTCTCCTGCAATTTCACCTTCGCCTAAGAATTCAACTATAAAATCCTTGCCATTCTTCTCGCTAAAGAAACATTTTACAAACCCTTCTTTTATAATAATGACTTTGCTACTTTTCTCGCTTTGGTTAAAAATAAAACAGCCTTTCGGATATTCTTTTAATATAATATCCTTATTCGTTTGCTCTTTGTACAATTGCTCGACATACGATAGTAAATGAACGTTTGTTCGTAACATATTTCAAACTGTTAAGGACAATTGTCCTTGTTTATCTGTTTTAGTTCAATGTATCTTTGCATTGTGGTTTACGTGCAAAGATACTATCTTGTTTTGTAATTTGCTAAAAATAATATGTTATTCAGTATGAACAGTGAAATAGAGTATGTTGCTTTTGATGCCGATGATACGCTTTGGGTTAATGAACTTTTCTTTTGTGAATATGAAAAAGAGTTTTGTTCTCTTATTAAAGAATATTTGCCCGGCTCGGTTGTGTCTCAGAAATTGTATGATATGGAGATGTCAAATATATCATTGTATGGGTATGGAGTCAAGGGTATGATGCTTGGTATGATAGAACTTATTCCTAAAATTATGGATGCAGAAGCGTTGCCTCACGCTATTTCCGAAGTCATTCGGTTGGGAAAAGAATTGTTGCAAAAGCCGGTAACACTGTTGGATGGGGTTATGAGAGTGCTTACCGAATTGAAAGAAAAATATAAGTTGGTATTGGTTACAAAGGGAGATCTGATAGACCAGGAGAGAAAAATTCAACAATCAGGTCTGACAAACTATTTTTATCATGTCGAAATATTGGCAGATAAGCAGTGTTCCAATTATCTTAAACTGATAAACCGTTTAGGGTGCCTACCTGAGCACTTTCTGATGATTGGCAATTCATTGAAATCGGATGTTCTCCCTGTTCTTCAACTAGGAGGCTTTGCTGCTTATGTGCCTTATTCCACAACGTGGAAACATGAGCAAGTTGAACAATCGGTGGCTCATCCTCATCTTATTCAACTCAAGGAGATTGCCGATATATTGAATTATTTGTAATCTTCTTAATCTTTTGTCGGAGAAACGATTTCTGATGCTCGAAAACCAATCATTTGGTTAACGAAAACCAAAAACGAGCCTCGTTTCGGGTTGCTTTGTTAAAGGAAACCAAATCAGAGGCTCGAAAACCTATCACTTGGTTAAAGGAAACCAAATCGGAGGCTCATTTTTAACTTCCGGAGCCCAAGTAGAGCAAAATGAGCCTCGAAAACCATTTCCGAACCCCAATTGATTGCTTTCCGAGCCTCGAAAACCATTTCCGAACCCCAATTGATTGCTTTCCGAGTCTCAAAAACCATTTCCAAACCCCAAATGATTGCTTCACGACGATCATTTTGCATTTAAGCGGACTGATTGATACTAATTGAATGTTTTTCTAGCTATTGGGAGAGTATCGAATACGTTTCGCCCGACACAAATACTGAAAAAAATACTACTGTGACCGTCACCGATTGAGACTGCGTGGGCTGTTAGACAAGATGAGGGCGTTTGGCATTAGCGGAGGCTTTTGTGTGAAACTTCCTACAAAAAATATGGATCGAAACGATGGAATGATTCTGTAAATTCTTAACTTTGTCGCACTTGGAAGAAATTTCTTTTCTTTCGGAAGCCTGAATGATTATATTAACCTCATTTTTAAAAATACTTATGAACAAAAGATGGTTGACGTTTATTCTCTGCGGAGGATGTCTCTGCTTGAGTATGCAAGCTCGTAAAACACCGTATTCGGTCAACGCCCAAAAAACTTATTCTGTGATGTCTGATCAGTCGTATAATAATCTTATTCCCCGTCCCGTAGAAATAACTCCTGCTCAGGGAGAATTCCTATTGGCTGCCGGTACTCCTATTGTAACCGATAGAGAAGGTAAAGAAGTGGCGCTTTATTTGCAACAGAAACTTAGAAGTTCGATGGGGGTATCCTTAAAAATAACTTCGAGAAGTGCTGTTGCTGCTATTGCGCTCATCGTGGATAAATCTCTTGAAGTGCCTGCCGAAGGATATGTGTTATCCGTGAGCGAAAAAGGAGTAAAAATAGAGGGCAAGGATGCAGATGGTTTGTTTTATGGTATGCAAACCTTGTTGCAACTGATGCCTCCCAAAGTATATGCATCAACGGTTCAAATCGGTGTGCAGTGGACTATTCCGGCAGTGTCGATAAAAGATTATCCACGCTATCATTATCGTGGAATGATGCTCGATGTGGTGCGTCAGTTCTTTGACGAAGCTACGGTGAAAAAGTATATAGATTGGTTGGCAATGCACAAAATAAATAAGTTTCATTGGCATTTGACCGACGATCAGGGATGGCGCATTGAGATAAAGAAATATCCAAAGTTGACATCTGTAGGTGCTTGGCGTGGACCGCACGAGGCTATTGCTCCTACACTAGGGTCGGGTGATAAACGCTACGGAGGTTTTTATACGCAGAAGCAGGTTAAGGGAATTGTAAAATATGCCGCAGAACGTCATATTGAGGTGATTCCGGAATTGGATCTACCGGGGCATAGTCATGCCGCCGCCTCTGCTTATCCGGAGATATTGTGCCCGTCGAGTCGTGTGGACGAATCGAAACGTCCAACCGACGATCAGGCTGATGCATGGTGTGTAGGCAACGAAGCCAATTTTAAGATGCTTGCCAATATTTTAAAAGAAGTAGCTGCATTGTTTCCCTCGAAGATTATTCATATAGGAGGTGACGAGGTAAATATGTCCATTTGGCCACGTTGCCCCATCTGTTCTGCTTTTATGAAAAAAGAGAGTATGAAGAGACCCGAGGAGTTGCAAAATTATTTTGTGCATCGTTTGGGTGATATTGTGCATCATCTGGGCAAGCACATGGCCGGATGGGATGAAATACTAGAAGGCGGTAATCTTGACGCGTCAACTCAGGTTTATGCTTGGCGTTCGCTGAAAAAGGCAGAGGAATCTATTGCAAAAGGTATTCCTACAGTAGTGATGGTTGGACAAAATTACTATTTCGATATGGCTCAGTCCAAGTATGAGAGAGGACATGATTGGGCCGGATTGGTTCCGCTCGAAAAGGTTTATGCGCTTGATCCGGGCGACCCTTCTATTTTTACTCCCGAGCAATCTAAATTGGTTACAGGCGTGCAAGGAGCCATTTGGGCTGAACTGCTCAACGAACCGGCTCGTTTCTTGGAATATCAATCGTATCCTCGTATTTGTGCTTTGGCCGAGGCGGGTTGGACACCGCAGGCTTTACGCAACTGGGACGATTTTGCACAACGCATGGCTTCCGCTCATTACGAACGAATGTACAACATGGGTATCGCTTTCCGAGTACCTATTCCTGTTGTCACTTATAAGAGCGGTTGGGTGACATGCAAAGCTCCGTATGCAAACGCCGAAGTGCGCTATACCAACGATGGAAGCAATCCGGTTGCTTCGTCGCCTCTCTATGCCGATGCAATACACGAATTCAATTTCGACAAACTCAAATTCAGAACGTTCTATAAAGATCTTTCGAGTGCCGTTGTGCCGGTCGAATACGAGAATGTCGGCGTTTGGAAAACAGATCCTTCGCTAAAGCCAAAGCAACAAACTTGGGATTTGACAGGGTTGGTAGATCGTCCGGGTATTTGGTATGCAACCTTCGTTCCGTATGACGAAATGAAGACGCCGGCTTCGGTATCGCAAGTGCGAATTTATGAAAAAGGATTTGCAGTTTCTTCGGACGAGAGAATCAGCTCTACAGCCAATGTACAACGTTATCGATTGCCTTTATATGCCTTTGATAATACGAAACAATATACGTTGAAAGCCCTTGTTCAGGGGAAAGATTCTACGTTGGAAGGGGTGGTAAAGATAGAGCGCTCGCACTATATGGAGCCTGCTGTAGGAGTATCGGCAGATGCAAACATGGAACCCGAATCGGTGCGTTTCTTGACTGATTATGACTCTGAAACGGTGGCTCGTACCATTGATAGGGGTGCTGCCGGACAGTCGGTAACGTATGTTTTTGCAACTCCGTTGATTTGCTCCAAAATAACTTTTGGCACCGGATTGCTTTCTGCTTTTTATTTATTGAAAAACGGGCACATCGAGTATTCCACGGATGGAGAAAATTGGCAACGAGGCGATAAGTTCGAAAAGGGAATTGCCGTTCTTCGTCCTTCGGAACCGTTGAAAGCCGTTAAAGTGGTGATCGACGGCCCGAATGATGAAGCTGGTATCGCATTTCAAGATTTGCGAATAGAATAATATCTTTATTTTACTTCGATAGTATCCGATGTCGCTTTCAGATTTTTGGCTGAAGCCTCGAAGCGGATATTACCAATTGTTTGACCTGATTGGACGATGGCGGTACATTGACCTGCAAAAAGATGCATCTGGGGCAAATGGAAAAGATCTAGCGAACAAGGATCTCCATTGGCACCTGCACGATAATGGCCTACGCCTTTTACAGAGAAATGTACAAGCCTATTGTCCGCGGGACAAAGATTCCCTTGCTTGTCTACAGAACTTATGGTGATATAAACTAAATCTTGTCCGTCCGGTTTCAATCTTTTAGTGCTTAGCGATATGCTCAGATGATGAGGCTTGCCTGCCGTATGGATGGTCTCTGTCGCTACTTGTTTGCCGTCTGCGTTGTAAGCTACAGCCTTGAGTTCTCCCGGTTCATAAGCCACCTGATCCCAGATGAAGCGGTATCTTCCCAAGCGGGAGCTCTTTTCTTTGGTCCTGATCCCTTGGCTTTTGCCATTGACAAACAGTTCTACTTGTGGGTAGCTACTGTACACGAATACAGGGGTTATTTTTCCTTCGCGTCCCGGCCATGTCCAATGCGGCAATACATGCAGTGTCGACGTGTTTGTGTTCCAAATGCTGCGGTACAGATAGTAACGGTCTTTGGGTATGCTTGCCAGATCAATGATGCCAAATAACGAGCTATGATTGGGCCAGGCATCGGTATCGTAGGGCGATGGTTCGCCCAGATAATCAAATCCCGTCCAAACGAATTGCCCCATTGACCAGTCATGGTCATCAGCCATGGCAAGGTCGTCATCCGGAATATTGCTCCAGTTGCAGTATTCTACATCGTAAGATGAACTTTGATGATCAGGGTATTGGGCATCAGCTTTCAATTCGACAGGAAACTTATACGTTCCGCGCGAACTGACGGTTGAGGACGTTTCGCAACCCAAAATGACAGCTTGCGGAAGTTTGTTGTAGGCATCTGTGTAGCGGTGTACGCGATAGTTGAACCCCGGTATGTCAAGTTGTGCGGCAAAGCCGTTTCCGAGTACACAATCTACTTGGTCCATACCGCAAGTGACCGGACGTGTAGGATCCTCGCGATGGCAGATGTTTTGCATGAAAGAAGCCACCTGATAACCTTGTGCATCACACTGTGTAGGTACTTCGTTGCCGATGCTCCACATCACTACACTGGGATGGTTGCGATAATGGCGAATCATATTCTGCATATCTCGCTCTGCCCAATCTTTAAAATAGCGGTGGTAACCGTTCTGACATTTGGCTATATCCCATTCGTCAAAAGGTTCGACCATCATCATGAATCCCATCGAATCGCACAATTCTACCAATTCCGGAGCAGGCATATTGTGAGCAGTGCGAATGGCATCGCAACCCATATCTTTGAGCATCTGTAACTGATGTCGGATAGCCGAACGATTGATAGCAGCACCCAGCGGACCGAGGTCGTGATGAAGACATACACCTTTGAATTTGCGATTCACTCCATTCAGAAAGAATCCCTTTTCTGCTACGACTTCAACCGAACGAATACCGAAACGTGTAGTGTATGTATCTGTTTGCTGGTTGTCTATATAAAGGGTGGTGCGTGCTTCGTACAGGACGGGCGACTCGGGCGACCATAGTGCAGGGTGGTTGATTAAGAAATTCTGTTCGTTAGGTTGTCCGTCAGGAGCGCACTCTGTAGTTGTGCGTGATGCGACTAGATTGCCAGTGGCATCGAAGATGTGGGTCTCTAGCTTTAATTTGTGTGTTTGATCTCTATTCTCTACAGTTGTGCGCAACTTCACTGTAGCAAACTCTTTTTCTACATGAGGAGTAGTGATGTGAGTACCCCATACGGGGATATGTGTGATGTTTGTAACGATGAGATGTACATTTCGATAGAGTCCGGCTCCCGAGTACCAACGCGATGATTGCGGGCGGTTTTCGAGACGTACGGCTATGATGTTGTCTTTGCCGTCGCTATGGAGTAGGGAAGTAATGTCGCACCAAAATGAATTGTATCCATAGGGCCAAAAGCAGGCTTTCTGTCCATTAACGTATATTTGAGCTTCGCTCATGGCTCCGTCGAACAGCAAAGTAGCGCGGTTGGTTGAAGCATTGAAATGTTCGATGTTCAAATGCCTTCGGTACCATCCTATACCGACGTAGGGTAGTCCGCCCGTTCGCCCTGTCTTAAGGCTGGCTTTCGACTCTCCGTTTTGTGTGATCGCTACGCTTTGTAAATCATACTCTCTGCTGAAAGGTCCGTAAATAGCCCAGTCGTGTGGAATACTTACCGATTGCCATTGACTGTCGTTATAATCGATCCTTTCGGCTCCCTTTTGTTCGTGGAGTGCAAATTTCCAACCGTCGCAGAGCAATTGTTCTTTGCGCTGTGCTTGCAACAAGCAGGCACAGCAACAAAAGAACATTGTTATAGTTAGAAATCTGTATAGGTTATTGCTCATACAATTAAAGATAAATTGGTTCAGTTTGCTGCAAAAGCATCCAATGCTTCGGTAGGTTTGCCGTTGTCGTCGAAGGCTCCTTTACCATACGACTTCCAGTTGCCATAGCATTCCGGCTCCCAGTAGAATACTCCCAAGCAACCACTGATCGATTTCGTTTGTGTCATTAGTGAGGTGAGCCATGTTTTGCAAGTAGATGCTTCATTCTCGGCCATACCGACTTCGCATATCATCACTTTGCAACTATAACGGCTGATGAGGCTTTTGATGTTGGTCACACAATCGCTTGTCATTGTCTGCCATGTATCTGTGTCGGGATAGAGCGACATACCGATGACATCCCATTTACCGCCATTCGATTTTAGTCCATCAAACATCCAGGTGTAGAGCGATTGTTTATTGCCTTCTGCCAGATGGATAACTACCAACGCATTTGGGAACACGGCTTTGACAGCATCGTATCCGGCGTTGTTCAGAGCGGCATATTGTGCCATGTTTGCCGAAGCTTTACCATCGTCCCAAAGCATTCCGTTGCTCGTTTCGTTGCCTACTTGTACCCATTCGGGGGTGACGCCTACATTTTTCAGAGCGGTTAGCACTGAGGTTGTATGAGTGGCAACGGCTGTCTTGAGGTCATCGAAACTGAGGCTCGACCAAGCAGCCGGTTTGGTTTGGCTGCTTGGATCGGCCCAAGTATCACTGTAATGAAAATCTATTAGAATGCGGAAACCCAATTGAGCCGCACGATAAGCTTTGGCCACTACATCGGACTGATTGCACCAACCGTCGGTAGGATTCACCCATACTCTCAGGCGGATAGCATTCATTCCAAGATTGCGTAGCAGTTCAAGGCAGTCGGTTGCTTTGCCATTGGCATCATAAAACTTCAATCCGTCGGATTCCATTTCAGTGAGCCAACTAACATCGGCTCCTCGTGCAAATCCGGTCATATCGTAAGTCTTGTCTTTAGGAAATACAGGATCATTATCGCTTTTGCTGCACGATACCAAGCTACATCCTGTCAGAAGGACGACTGCGAAGAGTCCTTTTATGTTGTTAAACCATTTCATGATATTATTGTTTAGCGAATGAGTAAGTTCCGGTAATTAAGTTGATAGTCAAAGTATAAGTTCCTGTTGCTAGTGTTGCGTCGTCGATAATGTTTGCTCCTTTAAATTTGAGTGTGCCATTGATACCTCCATAGAACAAGTCCCAATTGGAATTGATCACAATCTTTGCACCATAGGGCGAAGCTCCATTGATGGTTACTGTAGCTGCATATTCGCCTGTAGTTGAAGTCGGTGTCATTGCAGTGAGCGACCAATCGTTATTGAATCCGCTATATGCTACTGTAGAGACTCCCGTCAAAGCATACGTGAGATTCTTCATATCTACATCGAATAGGTAATAACCTGCTTCCGGTGCGGGTATATTGCCACCTGTTGCCAAGAGTGTACCGCCCTGCGCTGTACCGGATGTGGTACCTAGGGCACTGTTCCAATCGTCTTTTGTGGTATAAAACTTGTATCCCCATTTGGAATTGACATTGATGACTCCTTCGTACTTCAGGTCGCTTTCATTGTAAAGAGTCACATAGTTGTCGAATGTCCAGTTTCCACTTATACCGTCATCAATGCCCGATAGATAAATGTACTTGTTTACTGAGGTAGGAGTAGCGTCTCCCTTGACAACTGAGCAACTCCATGCTTTCGGATCGTTCAAGTTAAGAATCAAAGTACATGTTCCTGTCGATGGAATGTTGACCGTAATATCGGAAGCCGAAGACCCAAAAGTGAGTGTAGAGGCACTCGTACCGAAGCCTAGAGGAGTATCGATAGCGTTTGAGTCGTCCGTGCCGGTAGAATAGTTGTACTGTTTGCCCGTACCGGAAATTTTGAGAGTAGCGCTACCAGCAGCCGTGGCGTTGAAGACGAATATCCATTCGTTTTGAGCCCGCTCGTATACCATCGTTCCGTTAATGTCGCCTGTGACTCCGAGAGAAGGCATGTATAGAGCCGACCATACTTTTTTCTTCGTATCGACAACCGTGTAATAACAACCAGTCTGTCCGGGATACCAGAAGTTCCATTTAGTATTGTCTCTAGAAAGCATAAAGGCCGAATTGTCGGCACCTAAATTACCCCATACCGTGCCGTCGCCTTCTTGCAAGAAATAGTTATACCATGCGGTGGCACCTATGAATCCGGTATAAACGCCGTTGGATGTAGGAGAACTTAGTTTCATGTTTGTAGCTTCTTGCTTGGAGGTAAGCAGATATCCTGTAGTCATATCAACAAGATAAGGAGTGATATTGACTTTGACGGTATTGCTATAAGCCGCCTCCGTATTGCTTCCTTCCGATACTTTCAAGCGGAAATAAATGGGAGTCGAAACGTCTACTGCCGCACCCAAATTCTTGGCAAGTGTATTAAACACCAACCCCGTGTATGCTTTTGACTGATTGGATTCGCTAGATTCGGTTACGGCAGTCGAAAAATCGCTTGAGAGTGAAGCCTGTAGTGTTGTGGTAAGTAAATTTGGGGCCGATACGTTGCTGTCGCTCACTTTCGGATTTACTTTAGTCCAAGCTAACGACAGGACGATGGATTGGTTTAGCTCTTTGGACAAGACCACATTACCGTCCGATGCCGAGAGCTGTCCTCCTTCTGCAGGAGATAAATAAATCAAATCGCCATCCTTACTGCACGAGGCTATACCGAGGCACAGGATAAGGGCGAAGAACATATATTGAATTGTTTTCATGTTGTTCTGGTTTAGAGTGATTAGTAATTGTCATTGTGCAGATTCGGGTTGGCCGATAGCTCGGCTGCCGGTATGGGATAAATATTGTATTTATCGTCGACAGCTTGTCCGGCTTTTACGCCACCTTTCCATTGCCACAAATAATCATTGGTTGTAAACTTGCCGAAGCGGATAAGGTCGGTACGCCGTGTGCATTCCCAATAAAGTTCGCGCCCACGTTCGTTGAGGATAAAATCGATAGTCAAATCACTTTCGCTGATGTCACCTTTAGTACTTCCGTAGGCTCTTTCACGAATATAATTCACATATTTCAGTGCTTCGGCTTTCGAACTGCCCGTACCACCACGTAGAACAGATTCTGCCAACATCAGATAAACATCTGCCAAACGGAATACAGGGAAATCGGTATTTACACCACTGCTTCCGGTGTTTGAAGCTGCTTGGCCGGCATCGGTCAGGTTAGTCCATTTGGTAACAAGATAGCCTGCTGTCGGGTCGTCAATAGATGTATCAAGCATTTTGGTCTGCCCTTTGGTGAAGAACATCGCACGCTTGTCACCATCAGCAAAGAGACCTGACAATTCACCTCTGGAGCGGAACATACTCCAACCGCTTGTTACGCCATAATCGGCAGGATTTTCGTAGTCGGATGTGTTGCTTACTGCGCCGCAAACCAAATAAGTTGTTGAACCCCACGATACGGTGTGGTTGGCATCTACATTGAAAGCAAAGATGATTTCGTCGGTGCGTTTATCATTGTCTGCATTGAAGAGTTTGGCATAATCCGCATCAAGCGAATAGCCGTCGCCAATAATTTTTTCGCAGTAAGTGATGCAATCGGTATAATGTTCGGTACCGGTATATATCTTAGCGTTAAGATACATTTTGGCGAGCAATGTCCATGCTGCAGCTTTGGATGCATGTCCGTACGTAACGGTTGTATGGTCGGGGAGGGTAGATTCAATATCTTTCAACTCCGATTCTATATAGTCGAATATTTGTGAAGACGTATAGCGGGGTGGTGTATAAGCACCGACCTGATCTTTTTCGGTAACAAACGGAATATTGCGATATAGATCCATTGCATGGTAGTATGCCAATGCTCTTAGAAAACGTGCTTCGGAACGATATTGTTTGATAGTTGCCTGATCGCTGTCGGAGAATTTCGATATAGCATTGTCGGTGGCATTGCGTAGAAACTCGTTGCAATAGGCGATGGTTTGATAGATGCGGTAGTAGGTGTCTTCTACCCACGGATCGTTGGCATCCCAAGAGAGATATGTGAGGTCTTTCACCTTATCACCTTCAAGCCATGTACATGCCATTTCGTCGGTTCCGCATTCTTGCATATTGATATAGCAACGCATATAATCGTATCCGCTATTGCTGCTCATATCGGCATTGCCTCCTCCTTTTTGTTGTCCGGCTATTACGTAGGATGCATAAAGTTTGGCAAGTACAGCCTGATAATTAGCGGCCGTAGTATATACGTCGGCCGAAGTCGTTTCTGTATTGGGCATCTGGTCTAAATCGCCGGTGCATGCCGAGAATGTTAGAAGTCCGCATATAAGTAACGTAGAATATATCTTTTTCATAATGCTTTTCAATTTAAAAAAGTTAGAAATTAAGTCCGATGTTCAAAGAGTATGTTCGCGGACGGGGATAGAAAGAAGAGTCCATTCCGTTCGGTACTTCCGGATCTACACCTTTATATTTGGTAATAGTAAAAACATTTTGTACCATAGCTGTGGCATTCAGACTGCACCATTTGCATATCTTTCCGAAGTTGTACGACAAACTCAGATTGTCCATTTTGAGGAACGATGCGTTTTCTACATAATAATCACTTAGATATTGCCGGGATGTGAAGCCTGTCTTTAAATAGCTTTTATTAAGGTTGTTCAATTGATAGGAATTATATGAGACGGTGCTCCATGCGCCTGTATTCATGGCCATGCCGTTGTATGCATAGTTGCCGATATTAGCGCGCAAGCTAGTACTGAGTGTCCATTTTCTGAAACGTAACGAGGTAGACAAACCCAGTATCCAGTCAGGAGCCGGAGAGTGATAGCGATATAAATCTTTCGAATTTATTTCGCCGTTTTTGTCGAGGTCGGCATAAGCTCCTTCGATCGGTTTGCCTTTTGTGTCATAGAGCTGATGATAGACATAAAACATATATGGTGCATATCCTTCGCTCAGGACTTGGAAATAATAGCTGTCAATTTTCGGACCGGCAGATGTATTGGTTGTTGTCGTGCCTTTTACCAAAGAAAGGTTCTTGATCTTTTGGCTCTGCCAGGTGGCATTGGCACTGATGTCCCATCCCCAATCTTTCGTGTCGATAGCTTTTAAATTGATATTTGCTTCAATACCGTGACTATTTACGTTGCCAACGTTGGTGAGCACCGTTTTATTGAAATTCGTACCGGCTGCTGATGGAACAGTGGCCAACAAATCTTTTGTCTTGCGTGTATAAAAGTCGAAACTCCCTGTAATGCGATCTTTTAGCAAACCGAAATCAAATCCGTAGTTGTAGGAAGTCGTTGTTTCCCATTTCAAATTGGAAATATATGCTTCGGGGCGGTAAGTGTAGTAATAATCGCTACCGAACTGGTACTGTGCACCGTCTTGGCTGACGGTATAAACGGGTAGATAATTGTAATTGCCTATACCGTCTTGTTGCCCTGTGACGCCGTAGCTTACGCGAATCTTGAGGTTGCTCAAAATAGGATTATTCTTCAAAAACGATTCTTCGGTGACACGCCACCCCAATGCAACAGAAGGGAACGTTCCCCAGCGGTTGTCTTTGCTGAAACGCGAAGTTCCGTCGCGGCGTACGGTCGCAGTTACTAAATATTTGGAATCGAACGAGTAGTTGAGACGCCCATAATATGAAATCAGTACATGCCGCTGGTCGGTGGCTGCTACTGTATTCTCTACCGTGCCTCCGGTGTTCAGTTCGTCGTATGCGTTTGTCTTAGCAGTCCATTTCTGATAATCGTATCCGGCTGTCAGTTCGATGTTACTTTTTAGAAAGTCAATGTATTTATTATAATTGAGGTATGTTGTGAGCAAACGGTTACTGTTCTTTTGTGGTCCGTACGTGTAGTTGCGTCCACCGGTCGTATAATATTTGGCTGCTTTAGTGGGGACAGAGATGGAACCTTTGCCTTCTGCATAGTCATAACCTACGGTAGCATGGAATTTTAAGTCGGGTAGGAAATGCATCTTATAGTCAACGTCGAAGTTGCCGATGAGGCGTTTCACTGTGCTGCGTGAATCGTATTGCTTGATAAGACCCAATGGATTCAGTACGGCTCCAGTAACAGGTGTACCTGTATTGTCGATAGCCTCATTGTATCCACCGAATGCCGTAGCATCACTAGAATGTATAGGAGTGGTTGGATTGTAGGTGGCACCTGCCCAAATAGCATTTTGATCGGCAAAATGATTTTTGTTGTATGACCCTTTTACATTAAAATTGAATTTCAAATAATTGTTGAAGAACGAAGGCGATAGAGATAGATTGGTGGTGTATCGTTCTACTTTGTCAGTCTTCAATATACCTTGTTGGTTGAAGTAGCCCACCGACAAACGATAAGGCAAGGCCTTTGCTATTTGTCCGGAGAAACTCAAATTATTGTCCGTACCGAAAGCTTTCTGATATATTTGTTTATTCCAATCAGTATTTACGTTACCGAGTAATGATTTCTGAGCGTCGGTTCCCACAGAGTTGATTACGTTCACAAATTGGTCGTGCGATAGCATTTGGGGAAGTTTGGTATGTACCTGAAAAGAATTGGTTGTATTCAGACTTATTCTCATTTTTCCAGCACTGCCTTTTTTAGTTGTGATGATAATAACGCCGTTAGAAGCTCTCGATCCATAGATTGCCGTTGATGATGCATCTTTTAGGATAGTGATGCTCTCTATATCGTTCGGATTGATGAGACTGAGGAAGTTGCCGCTTCCAGAAATACTGCCTCCTACTTCCATCGGTACTCCATCCAGTACTATTAGAGGATCATTGCTGGCATTCAATGAAGCACCGCCACGAATTCGAATAGTGCTGCCGGCTGTAGGAGAACCTCCGGCACTCATGATTTGTACGCCACTCACTTTGCCGTTGATAAGCTGTTCGGGTGACGATATCATTCCTCCGTTGAAATCTTTGCTTTTCACATTACTTACTGAGCCTGTGAGATCACTTTTACGAGTGGTGCCATAGCCTATAACGACTACATCATTCAATTGCTGTGCATTAGGTCTCATTTGTACCGAAAGAATGTGGCTTGCCGGAATTGTAACAGTGAGGGTTTGATAACCCACATAAGAAAAAGTCAATTCTTTTGTTCCGTTGGGTACTTGAAGCGAAAAAGATCCCTCCAGATCGGAAGAAATTCCGAGAGTGGTACCTTTGACGACAACAGACACACCAATCATCGGAACTTTGGTTTCGTCAATTACTTTACCTGTCACTTTTATAGTTCCTGTCTGTGCGTAGGCCGGAAGGAGATAACCTAACAATAGAAAACTGATCAAAAGAGTTTTTATCGCCTTTTGCAGTGTTAAGGTTTTGTGATTCATGATAATAATTTTAAGATATTACGATTGATTGTTATTTGTTTTTGGTTGCGTCTTTATTTTCGGTTACAAATGTACCCGCTTTGAGAATCTCGTTCAAGCAGAAATAAGACAAATAAGGATAAAAATTAGACAATCGATGCTTGAATGACTTCTCGCTCATCTTTTCAGTAATTATTTCTCAATACTAAAGGGTACGAACATATAAATTTCATTATATTGCAAGGACATATTCTCTCTCAAAGGAGTTATTTTTGTATCTTTGCCAATAATAACAAAAACAAAGGTTTATGGAAAGTTTCAGCGAATTGATAAAGACCCGCCGAAGCATGCGGAAGTTTACTTCGGAAGAGTTGACGCAAGAAGAAGTGGTCATTCTTTTGAAAGCCGCTCTCATGGCTCCAACTTCTAAACGAAGCAACTGTTGGCAGTTTGTAGTCGTAGACGACAAAGCTACGCTTGCAGAACTTGCAACGTGCAAAGAACAAGGGGCTTCATTTATTGTTGATGCGGCTTTGGCCATTGTTGTTCTTGCCGACCCTTTGGCTAGTGATGTGTGGATGGAAGATGCTGCGGTAGCTTCTGTCTATTTGCAATTACAGGCGGAGGATTTACAATTGGGCTCTTGTTGGGTACAAGTAATGGAACGCATGTATAGTGATACGGTAACATCCAACGACTATGTACACGGGGTACTCGATATTCCACGCCAGTTACAGGTCGTGTCGATTATCGCTATCGGTCACAAAGGTATGGAACGTAGACCTTTCGATGAGGCACATCTGCAATGGGAGAAGATTCATCTCAATAAATATCGTGGAAAGTAATATGTTCAAAATATAATATGAAGAGAAGTATACAAGACACTCAGATTGTGTTTATCGGATCGGGCAATCTCGCAACGAATTTGGCAAAAGTCCTTTATCGTCGTGGCTTTCGAATTATGCAAGTCTATAGTCGCACAGAAATCCATGCCCGACAGCTTGCCGATGCCGTTGAGGCCGAATGGACCGATTCGCTTGACAGCGTGAGCCTTTCAGGAGAAATTTATTTTGTAAGTCTAACCGATACTGCTTTTGTTCAACTCCTCCCACAATTGGTAAAGGGTAGGGAAGACAAACTTTTTATTCACACCGCAGGCAGTATTCCTCTTGATGTATGGAAAGGGCAGGCAAATAGATATGGTGTTGTGTATCCGATGCAAACATTCAGCAAACAGGTGGAAGTCGATTTTTCGCAAATACCCATCTTTATCGAAGCTAGCAATACCGAAGACCATGACTTGATGAAGGGCATTGCGCAAATATTATCTCAAAAGGTTTATGACGCTACGTCCGAACAACGTAAAATATTGCATTTGGCGGCTGTCTTTACCTGTAATTTTTCAAACCACATGTATGCTCTTGCTGCCGAATTGCTCAACAAGTATGATCTTCCTTTCGATGTCATGCTGCCTCTGATAGATGAAACAGCACGGAAAGTGCATCAGTTGGCGCCTTCGCTCACTCAAACCGGACCGGCGGCTCGGAATGACGAAGAAGTAATGAATGCTCATATACAGATGCTTCAAAAAGAACCGTCGCTGCAAGAACTTTATAAATTGATCAGCCGTAGCATTCATGATTTGAAATAGTATCATTATATTTGTAATCAACACATGTGCGTTTGTTTCTCTGTGGGCAAAGATAGAGGGTGTGTTGTACGAAATAAAATAAATTCATTATGAGTTCCATAAATTATGATCTGACGAAGATTAAAGCCATCGCTTTCGATGTAGACGGGGTGTTGAGTGCCGATACTATTGTACTCGATGTGTCGGGCGAACCGATGCGCAGTGTCAATATCAAAGACGGTTATGCCATCCAACTAGCTGTGAAGAAAGGATTGCACCTGGCTATTATTACCGGAGGACGTACCAAAGCTATAGAAATGCGCTACGAAGGACTTGGTGTTCAAGATGTCATTTCGGGTTCGGCGGTGAAGATTCACGATTATCGGGCTTTTCGCGATAAGTATGGGCTGAAAGATGAGGAAATCATATTTGTGGGGGACGATATTCCCGATATTGAGGTGCTACGTGAGTGTGGCTTGCCATGCTGCCCTAAAGATGCTGCACCCGAGGTGAAAAATGTCGCTTGCTACATTTCTCATTGTAATGGCGGCTCAGGAGTAGGCCGTGATATCGTAGAGCAAGTGCTGAAAGCGCAGGATAAATGGATGGACAATGCCGAGGCTTTCGGATGGTAAAAGACAATAGAATATAGAAATCTATAATTCGAATTAAAATCCCATTGGGTTGGCTTCTCTACTCACTTCTACACGGAAACCGAAATGTCCGTTGGCCGATTTCATTTCGAATGCCCCCTTAAAATCATGTTTTTGCCAAGGCATTGCATTCATCCCCGGCAATAGTCTCCCTTGAGCATCGTACTTACCATAAAGATTGATCTGTGCTCCGTTTTTCAGGCGGAAGCTGGCTCCTTGAAGCATATCGGAATTGGTGCTGAGGCTATATGTCCACATATTATATAGTGGTACATATCCTAGTCCGTAACCGTAGCCTATGCCGTATGGATAGCTCCATGCATTGCTGGAAAACAGAAAATTCGTTCTCGAAAAATCATTTGTGAAACCTGTTCCGAATATATTGCTTGTGTCTAGTCGAAACATATTGCTGAAATCTTTTGTGAGTATGCCGTCTTTCGAAAATTTGATTGCATTGGACGTCGAAGGCAATACATTGAGTTGCCTCATGTCCAACTTATACTCGCCAAATTGCTTCGTTTCGGGTTGCTTACTGTTCAATGAACGGTGTAGCGTATCGGTAGCAATTTCGTATTGTCCCCATATGCAAACAGGTAAGGAACAGCAGAAAAAGAATATTAGAAATAAGCGTCTCATTTTACGTAATGAATATACCCTTCCTTGCGGGGGCTTGTCTCGGGCATAGGGCCCGCAGGATAACCGACAACACAATGGGCGATACCTTCGTAGTCGCCTTCTATACCCCAAGAGCGGAGTAGAGCCTTACCTTTTTCGCTCTCGAATACTCCTTTGGCGCGATGAATCCAGCAACTTCCCAACCCGAGAGCATGAGCGGCAAGCATCAAATTCTCCATCACCAAGCTTCCATCATATACGCGTGTGGGTCTACTTTTGTCGGCCAATACGACTATCACGACCGGCGCTCCATAAAAAGGATCACTTGATGTGCCCATAATATCGGCGTTCATTTTCGACAGGCGGTCGCGAACTTCTTTATTGGTTACTGCTACAATGACTGGCGACTGTGCGTTCATTCCCGTCGGAGCATAAGTTCCGGCTTCTACTATTTGGTCTATCAAATGTCCTGGAACAGCATCTGGTTTATACTTTCGGATACTGCGCCGGGTGCGTATCAAATCAAAAAAATCGTTCATAGAAAATAGATGTTATAATAGATCCCTTTATGAATTTTTTATTCAAGGCAAACTTACATAAAAAAAAGGAATTTATAAGTGAGACTTTATAAAAGAATACTTTTTTATGTAAATATGGCTCTTTAGCTACACTTCTCACATAAAAATGAAACTTTGTTTTTGAGGGACCGATATTATTTTGCTGCATGTATGTTCCGATCATTAATTTTATAATGTCCTTTGGCGTCCAAAACGACGTATGCCCCTAAAAATATTTTCGTCCATACGTTTTCAGAAATACTTAAGGACGTCACCGAAAAAACTAACATACGACAATTTACCAAGATATAGACATTCACTTTGCCATCAATTGTAGGGAAAAGGGTAGTGTATGATGTGTTATTCTTTAGGTTGTTATTGTGTCAATGTAGTATGTAAAACTTAAATTAAAAACAACTGTTGCTATTTATAGTATAATAATACCATTCTATTTGTCATAAATGCATGTGCAAAAAAAATTAAGAGACTAATAATGAAATTTATAAAAAATTTGAATATAATTCTTTATATTTGCAAGCGATAATTGGAGTCTTGTTTAGAATTAACGAAAATGGTATCGGAAAGTACATTCTCGGATATTTATACAACTTACTTTAAGAAGTCTTTTTTCTTTGTCAAATCGTTTGTACATGATGATATGGCGGCTGAAGATATCACATCGGATGCCCTAATAAAATTGTGGAATATAATGAAAACGGAAGAAGTGAGGCGCTTGGAGGTACTTCTTTTTGTTATTTTAAAAGATAAATCGCTCGATTATTTGCGGCACGAGGAACTGAAACGAAATGCGATTGTTTCTATCACCAATTGGCAAGACAGGGAGTTATCCAAACGTATAAATACTTTGCAGGCTTGCGATCCGACAGAAATATTTTCGGATGAGGTATTGAATATTATTCGATGTACATTAAAGCAATTGTCTCCGCAAACCCAGCAGATTTTTATGATGAGTCGTTTCGAAGATAAATCGAACAAAGAAATTTCCATGCAAATGGATCTTTCTCTAAAGAGTGTCGAGTATCATATAACAAAGGCTCTTAAAGTACTTAGAGTGGCACTGCAAGATTATCTTCCTCTTTATTTTCTGTTATAATTCTAAAATAGAACGTGCCTTCTGAAAGGTTCCTTTGTTCTTTTCGTTCCTGCAGTTGAAATTTCTTTCTTTTTGGTTTAGGGTTTTTGAAAGTTAAAACGTCCTAATACAAAATACCTTGGAATATGGATGCTAAGCTACTGGAAAAATATATAACCGGATTTGCCAATCAAGATGAGACGAAGGAGGTGTGGGAATGGATTGAGCAAAAGGATGAAAATATGGATGAATATATGTCTCAGCGTAAGCTCTATATTCTCACTTTGTGGCGTGCCGACTCTATGCAAGAAATTCGGAATGAAGGTGTAAAAACGAAAAAAAATACTATTTATCGTGTATTTAAAGAAATCATAAAAATTGCTGCCATTTTTGTAATTGCCGTAGCAGGTGTTTACTATTGGATGAATACAAAGAAAATAGAAAAGAAGTCTACGATGGAGTGCTTGTATACTCCTCCGGGACAGCGGGCGGAATTGACTCTTGAAGATGGAACACACGTATGGCTCAATGCTAATTCGAAAATTACTTATCCATCCAAATTCAAAAAGGAAGAACGCAACGTGTCGTTGCAGGGTGAGGCATTTTTCAAAGTTACTCACGATGCCACACGTCCTTTTATAGTTAATGCCAAGGGGTATCGAGTACAGGTGCTGGGCACGGAATTTGACGTATTGGCTTATGAGGGTGAAAATTGTGAAATAGATTTGTTGCAAGGTAAAGTCCACGTGATGACTCCAGATAATAGAGTGGCCGATTTGAATCCGGGTGAACGTGTATATACCTGCGACGGTCAGGTAGTAAAAGGTGAAATATTGCATCCCGAATATTTTAGATGGCGAGACGGTTTGATTTGTTTCGACAATATGACTATTGGGGCAATGGCCGATAAATTGGGACGATATTATGGAGTAAAGCTCAAGATTGCCAACGCAAGGATTGCCTCTTATCGCTATACCGGAAAGTTCTGGTCGAGCGATGGAATAGAACATGTGTTAGAGGTGCTCAAGCGAGATCATAAGTTCTCTTACACCAAAGACAATGAAAAGAATCTGTATATTATATATTAACGTAATCTAACAAAAACACTTGCCTATGAAACATATTTGATTGCATATCTTCTAATAAAAAAGTAGCGGGACGATATGGCTGTATCATCCCGCCGAATTCAACGTGAAGTTGAATAATTTGTTTTATCTTAAGTAATTAACTCAAAATACAGTGCAAATATATGGAAAATATTTTGAACCCAAGTCCTGCTATGGGGCTAAAATTTATATGTAGAATGATGAGGCTTACTATTATTGCTCTATTTGTATTTGTCGGAACGGCTTTTGGCACTGAATCATATTCTCAAGTGAAGCGGGTTACAGTTGTATCGAATGATATTTCTCTGAAGAATGTCATCAATCAGATTGAGAAGCAGACAAATTATTTGTTTGTTTACAATATGAATGATATTAATCTGAATAAGAATGTCAGTATCAATGCCCGCAATCAATCTGTCCTTCAAGTGTTGAAGGAAATATTCAATAATACGAATATAAACTTTGTTCTGGAGGGGAAAAACATTTTGTTGGTGAAAGAAAACAAAATGTCGCATAAGGCGAACTTGCAACAGGGTACGACAAAAACTATTTCGGGAAAGGTCGTCGATTCGAAAGGAGATCCTATCATAGGCGCTTCGGTTGTCGACAAAGATAATTCGGGCGTCGGAGTGGCGACTGATGTAAACGGTCATTTTTCGATTGCTGCGAAACCTGGTGTAACGTTGGTAATTTCCTATATCGGGTTCGAACCCAAAAAAGTAACAGTGAAAGCTGGAGAATCTTTTTATACGATAGAATTAACTGAAAACGTAAAAGAGCTCGACGAAGTATTGGTCGTGGCCTTCGGTAAGATGAAGAAAGAAGCATTTACAGGATCTGCTGGTGTCGTAAAATCAGATGAACTGATGAAATCGCAGGTAACTAATCCTGTAGAAGCACTTGCCGGACGTGTAGCCGGTGTGCAACTATCTAATTCTTCTTTCCAATTGGGAAGCTCTCCTTCTATCACGATACGCGGATTCGGCTCAATATCATCTGACACGCAACCGCTGATCGTTGTCGACGGCATGCCCTACGACGGAGATTTGAATTTGATAAATCCCAACGATATCGAGTCTATGACGGTATTGAAAGATGCTGCTTCTAATGCGCTTTATGGTGCGCGTGGAGCCAATGGTGTTCTGATGATTACCACTAAGCGTGGCAAAGTCGGAGCTTCAAAGATTACGTTCGATTCCAAGTGGGGTGCTAATTCCAATGGCCTGAGAAATTATAAAACCACTAACTCCAAACAGTTTTATGAAACTTATTATAAGATGTTGTACAACTACTATGTCAGTTCGGACGGTGGTTCGATGTCAGCATCAGATGCACATGGTTTGGCAAACAAGAATCTGGTCGATTCATCAACCGGTGTAGGTCCCGGCTATATGGTATATACCGTCCCCAATGGACAAGATTTTATTCAGGCCGGAGGTGTAATGAATTCGGGAGCAACAATGGGGGCTCCCTATAGCTATAATGGTCAGCAGTTTTGGTTGCAGGCCGATGATTGGCAAAAAGAAGGTCTTAGAGACGGTTTTCGCCAAGAGTATAATACGACGATATCGGGTGCTTCGGATAAGGTGAATTATTATACTTCTTTCGGTTATCTCGATCAACAAGGTATTCAGGTCGGTTCGAGTCAGAAACGTCTTTCTACGCGTGTCAAATTGGATTATCAGGCTAAAAAATGGCTGAAAGTAGGTACAAATTTTAATTATACCAAATATGATAACAGTCAGACTTCCGAAGGAACGGTCGGTACCGGTACCATCTGGAGCACCATTAAGACATTGGCTCCTATTTATCCTGTTTATTTACGCGACGCCAAAAAGAACATCATGATAGACCACTGGGGAGAAAAGGTGTACGACTTCGGTAGAAACTATGACTTGTCGCGTGCAGGCGATGTTGGTGGCAACTGTATTTTCGATAATAAATACCGTACTTCGGATAGCGATGGCAATTCGTTTATAGCAAGTGGGTATGGTGATATCAATATTATGGATGGATTGGTATTTACATTCAATGCCAATACCTACAACTATAATTCAAGATACACGTATGCTACCAGCCCTTTTGTCGATTATTATACAGGTTCTTCGGATAATGGTTATCTATATAAGAGCTCTTCCAGAACTTATACTTACAACACTCAGCAATTGCTCAATTATAACAAGCAATTTGGTAAACATGATATAAGTGCAATGTTGGGACACGAATACTATAAGTATAAATTTGAATTTCTGGGTGCATCGGGCCACAACTTCGGTATAGAAGGAACAAAAGAGTTGGCTACCTGTTTGAATTTGAATGGAGATCCCAGCTCTTATTCTTCCGATTATAATAACGAAGGTTTCTTCTTCCGTGGCATGTACAATTACGATTCCAAGTATTATGCTTCTCTATCTTATCGTCGTGATGCTTCTTCTCGTTTTGCAAAAAAACATCGTTGGGGCGACTTCTGGTCGGTAGGTGCTGCGTGGCTTATTTCAAAAGAAAACTTTTTCAATGTTCCTTGGGTCAATTCGCTGAAGTTAAAAGTTTCGGTAGGTTCGCAGGGTAACGATAATATCGGGAACTATCTTTATGCCGATTCTTATACGATAGTCAACAATAACAATGAGGCCGCTTATCAGTGGCGTCAGAAAGGTTCAGAAAATATTACTTGGGAGACGAATACCAACTGGAACACGGGTCTCGAATTCGAATTGTTCAACAAACGTATTTCCGGTAGCTTGGATTATTTCTCTCGCAAGACCACAGATATGTTGTTCTCTCTCAATACCCCTCCGTCAATAGGTTATACCAGCTATTATATTAATTTGGGCGATATGCGCAATTCGGGTATCGAACTTTCGTTGTCGGCTTCATTGATAAACAATAAGGATATGCATTGGGATGTCAACTTTAATATAACTCATGTGAAGAACAAAGTGCTGAAACTGCCTGATGCCGTTAAGACAACGACAGTCGAAGGTCATAAAGGTTATGTTAATCTGGATAAATCATTTGTTTCCATGTACGAGTACTTTGTAACCGAAGGAAAGTCGCTCTATACCTGGTATCTGCCTAAATATGCGGGAGTTGATAAAGAAACCGGTGAAGCCATGTACTATAAAGATACTGTTGACAACAACGGAAAAGTGACCGGTAAGGAAACGACCAAAGATCCGAGTTTGGCTACTAATTATATTATTGGTGATGCACTACCTATGTTCTATGGAGGTTTTGGTACAAGTTTTGGCTTTCGGGGTTTCGACTTTTCAATCAACCTGAACTATCAGTTGGGAGGCAAATCTTACGACTATACTTATCAGACTTTAATGCACACGGGGGGAACTACGAATACGACTTGGTCTAAAGATATATTCAAGGCTTGGACACCCGAGAATAAGAACACGGATGTACCTCGTTTGAGATTCTCTGAAAAATATTCGCAAAATGCACGGTCCGATCGTTTCCTGAAAAACGCAAGTTTTCTGAGTGTCCAAAACATTAACATTGGATATACATTGCCTTCTAGCTTTACTCGTAAATTCTCTGTTGATAATATGCGTGTTTATTTCTCCGGAGAGAACTTATTCTACATTTCGGGTCGGCAAGGGTTCGATCCTCGTTATTCGCTGAAAGGTGTAACTAATCCCGAGCTTTATTCACCGATACGTACAATGTCGGGAGGTATTTCATTGACATTCTAAATATAAACAACAGATTATCATGAAAAGATATCATATAGCATTTGCAGTTTTAGCTCTTTTTGCTTTAAGTGGCTGTATTCAAGAAACAACACCGTCAGAGTATGTATTGGCACCTCAGATACAAAAGTCTGAGTCGGCTTTGAAGGGCATGGTAAATTCAATTTATACTACTATGGCCGGTTATTCGAATGATGATGGTGGTGTAGAAGAAATCTCTTATGGGAGTATGCTTGCCATGCTCGAACATGGTACTACTCAATTAGTTTGTTCGGGTACTAACGGCTATAATACGATGGGTGCCTATTGTACCGGTTCTGTAAGTGCTACAGGCTCCAACCGCGGTCTTTATCCTTCTTATTTGTTCTATGCCTATATCAAGGCAGTAAACGATGTGATAGGTATGATTGGAACTGATGCTAGTCAGATAGACGAAACCAAAAAGAGGTACTTGGGAATATGTTATGCCTATCGGGCATTGTATTACATGGACGTTGTTCAGATAATGGAATACAAAACTCCTACTGATAAGAGGTATACGTATACAACACCCGAGAATGATTTGAAGAATCTTGGTGTTCCTATCGTTACAGAGAAAACGACTTCGAAAGAGGCATCGAATAATAAGCGCGCTACTGTCGACGAAGTCTACGACTTGATATTGAGCGATCTGAAACAGGCCGAAACTTATCTGACAGGTTATCAGCGTACCGATAAGGTACAACCCAACTTGGCTGTCGTGTATGGCCTATATGCCAGAGCTTATACTAATTTGGCTTCCCGTGTAGCTACTTCGGCTACCTACAAGGACGAATCTTCTTATTGGGGTAACGCCAAATCGTATGCCGAAAAGGCTATTTCCGAATCGGGTTGTGCTCCTTTGACCGAAGATCAATGGACCGATCCTGTAAATGGATTCAATAATCGTGATTCTCAGAATTCATGGATGCTTGCGACTTCTATTTCCGAAGGCAATAAGACTGCCGCTACCGGCGGTTCGTTTGTGTTTGCGATGACTTTCGGTACCGAGACCAACTTCTCTGCTTATGGTTGGCGTGTAGGACGCTCTTTGGATCGCAAATGGTACGAAAAGCTTTCTAACGATGATTTCAGAAAGAAGTCGTGGCTGGCGCCCAATTTCTTCTACGAATCGACCAACCAGAAAGAAGGAGAGCCTTATTTGGTAGAGAAAGATCCCCAAGGTAATTTTATCAATAATAAATGGTGCAAAGACGGTAACAATCTGAATACTGATCAGTCCGATTGGAGTGATGATTATTCTGGCTTTGGCGCTTCGAAGTATAAATATAAACTCAATAGCTCGGCATCTAACATCCGTTCTACAATCAACAAATCGAACGGCTTCCAGTCGTGGCCGTGGCTCTATGTGAACCTTAAGTTCCGTCCACACAATGGAAATTATAATACTTATGAAGTGGGTGGTGCTACCGATTTTCCTGTTATGCGCGTAGAAGAAATGTATTTTCTGAAGGCTGAGGCTACTCTTCATACTTCGGGTGTTGCAGATGCAAATAAGGCATTGGAAGATATTGTGAAGACCCGCAACCCTAACTATACTTGCAATGCCACCAATGCTGCCAATTTTCTTACCGAATATGTGTTTCAGAAAGGTATCGAATTTTGGGGAGAAGGCATCAATTATTTCGATGCAAAGCGCTTGGAAGTTGGTCTTCATCGGGCATACAAAGGTTCAAATTGCGAACGCTATCAGCATTGCATTGATATGAACGGAGTATTCGTAGGTTGGACACCGGGCTGGAATCAGGCCGAGTTGAATTCCAATCAGGCTATATTTCATTACAATAATCCGTATACCAATCCTACCACTTATTATTTTTATAAGTCAAACGACGAATTGAGACCCTATTACGGTTATGATTTAAGCACTGATAATTAAACAACGCACTAATTATTTAACAATGAGAGACTGTCTACAACAGACATGTAGACAGTCTCTTCCTAAAACAATCGCATATATATGAGAAAATTAGCTTTATTGCTTACAACACTATTTTTTAGTCTAACCTGCATGACAGGAAAAGCTTCTACTACATCGAAAGAAACCTTTGTTATAAAAGGCTTGGTACACCGCCTGATACCACAACATGAGAGTTCTTTCGTATTCAAACTATTGACCAATACAGGTGGCAAAGACCAATTCCAATTAAGATCGAACGGAGATGTGATTGAAATTAGCGGAAATAATGCTAATTCGATGGCTGTAGGATTGAACTATTATTTGAAGTACTATTGCCATACGACTGTCTCTTGGTTTGTAGATGACAAATTCGAAATTCCTGAGTCGCTACCCGTTATCGAAAAGCCCGTCACCATTGACGCTCGTTGTAAGGATCGTTTTTTCCTTAACTATTGTACTTTCGGCTATACCATGCCTTGGTGGAGTTGGAGAGATTGGGAACACTTCATCGACTGGATGGCATTGAATGGTATCAATCTGCCATTGGCGATAACTGGACAGGAATCTATCTGGCATAAAGTGTGGATGAAGTTGGGCCTTTCGGATAAAGAAATTCGCCATTATTTTACGGGGCCGGCTCATTTACCTTGGCACCGTATGCTCAATATAGACTATTGGCAAGGAGACCTGCCTATGTCGTGGCTTGACGACCAAGAAGAATTGCAAAAAAAGATTGTCTCTCGTGAACGCGAATTCAATATGAAACCTGTTCTTCCCGCTTTTGCAGGGCATGTTCCACAAGAGTTGAAAAGAGTTTATCCCAATGCAAAAATTACCAAACTTGGTGCATGGTCGGGCTATTCGGACCAATATGCGTGCAGCTTCCTTGATCCGATGGATCCGTTGTTTGCCAAAATTCAGAAGATGTTTTTGCAACAGCAGAAAGATATCTACGGAACGGATCATATCTATGGTATTGATTTGTTTAATGAACTTGAACCTCCCAGTTACGAGGCTTCTTATCTGAAACGTGTGGCTCATCAAGTGTATGGCACATTGGAGAAAGCGGATAAGAATGCTGTTTGGTTACAAATGACTTGGCTGTTCTACAATGAACGGAAAGATTGGACAAACGACCGTATTAAAGCATACATCACCGCTTATCCTCCTCAGAAATCTATTTTGTTGGATTACTATTGTGAGCGTCATGAAGTGTGGCAACAGACCGACAAATTCTATAATGTACCTTATATCTGGTGCTATTTGGGCAACTTCGGTGGCAATACCATGTTGGCTGGCAATATAGATGAAGTAAACAAACGTATTGAAAATACTATCCAGAAGGGTGGTAAGAACTTTATAGGACTTGGCGCCACTTTGGAAGGGTTTGATTGCAATCCGTTCATGTACGAATATGTATTCGAAAAAGCATGGAATTTCGATGCTCATAAGAATGTCAGTAATTGGGGCGAACATTTGGCCGATGAACATGTGGGACATGCCGATACAAATGCACGTGCCGCATGGAATATCTTGTTAAATAAGATTTATGCTTCGCCATGTACGCCCGGTCAATGTCCTGTTATCAATATACGTCCCTGTTTCGGTAAGTTTAAAACTTATTATAGCAATTACCGTATCAAATACGATAATATTGACTTGCTGAAAGCTGCCGAATTGATGTTGAAGGCTGATAGTAAAACACCGACTTTTGCTTTCGATGTATCCAACCTCGTTAGACAAGTTGTCAGCAACCATTTTGCTGTTCTCTTTAAAGACTATGAGAAAGCTTATAGTGAAAACAATTATAAGGAGATGAAAGCCAAAGAAGCTTTGATGTTACAAATCATCAATGATATCGATCGTTTGGTTTCTTCTCAGTCTTTTTACTTAACGGGCAAATGGATAAAAGAAGCACGTAGTAAGGGTGTAAACGAAGAGGAGAAACTCTACTACGAACGTAATGCTCGAAATTTGCTGACCACTTGGGGTGAGAAAGCCGGATTATTGAACGATTATGCCAGCCGTACTTGGTCTGGGATGACTTCTACTTTCTATGGGGAACGTTGGAAAATGTTTTTTGCAGCAGTAGATAAGGCAGTTATCGGAGGATATAAGTTTGATGATGCTAAATACAAAGAATACGAAAAGGAAGTGACCGATTACGAGGAAATCTGGTGGAAAGATTGCATCGGCGACTTCCCTGAAACTCCTGTAGGCGATAGCATTGAACTTTCTAAAGAGTTGTTGGCAAAATACAAAACGTTGATAGAACAAAGTAAATAGTTTTGAGATAACGTCAGATGATGTACTGGATAAGTTGAAATATTACTTGTTCAGTACATTTTGTTTATACGCAGCCTACATGTTCTCTTCTTAGAGACTATTGTACAGAAATAGCTGTGTGTTTGAACGATGCAAATTAAAGCTTGTAATACAATGTGGTTACAAAAAATACCATTATGGTGGAAAGATAGCACAAAACCTGCTTGGCGTATCAAAAAAAAGCTTTAACTTTGCATCAAAATTAAAACTCAGTCATAACTAAAGCATAAATGAGAGAAAACGAACCTTTCATGGTATTCTCGGGAACGAGTTCGAGATACTTGGCAGAGAAGATCTGCACCAGTCTAAATTGTCCTCTTGGAAAAATGAATATAACCCACTTTGCCGATGGTGAGTTTGCCGTGTCTTACGAGCAGTCTATCCGTGGTGCAAATGTGTTTTTGGTTCAATCCACTTTCCCTAATTCTGATAACTTAATGGAGTTGCTGCTAATGGTCGATGCGGCCAAGAGAGCTTCTGCCAAGAGTGTTATTGCTGTTATCCCTTATTTCGGATGGGCACGTCAGGATAGAAAAGATAAGCCTCGTGTATCGATAGGGGCTAAGTTGGTGGCCGATTTACTTTCTGTAACTGGTATCGATCGTCTTATCACTATGGATCTTCATGCTGACCAGATTCAAGGCTTTTTCGATATTCCTGTTGATCATCTATATGCATCGGCAGTCTTTTTCCCATACATACAATCGCTCAATCTGCCCGATCTCTGCATCGCTACTCCAGATGTAGGCGGTTCGAAACGTGCCAGCACTTTCTGTAAGTATCTGGATGTTCCGATGGTGCTTTGTAACAAGAAACGCGAGGTTGCCAATAAAGTAGCATCCATGCAAATCATCGGCGATGTGAACGGTAAAAACGTAGTGCTTGTTGACGATATCGTCGATACGGCGGGTACTATTACTTTGGCAGCCAATTTGATGATGGAAAACGGTGCGCAGAGTGTACGTGCCATTGCCAGTCATTGTGTGATGTCCGATCCGGCTTCATATCGCATTCAGGAATCTTGCCTTACCGAGATGGTATTCACCGATAGTATTCCATACACGAAGAAATGTTCAAAAGTGAAACAACTGAGCATCGCTGACATGTTTGCCGAAACCATTCGCCGAGTGGTTAATAACGAATCGATTAGTTCGCAATATCTGATTTAGATATACACCTAAAATAGCATACGAAGAGGCATCTGTTGATTAGTTGAAATACTATTACATAGATGTCTCTTTTTTCTATTATCCAAAAACAAAATTTAACTAAAGATATTACTTTGTCTTAATAATTATAGATACATTTGTATACCTGTACGGAATGTGATGGATCAACGTAATAAAAGCGACTATGTGGGCTATAATATTGCTAGTAATATTGATAATTGCTGTCTTGTTAATATGTTCTCTCTTCCAATGCCAACAGAAGAAAGAGCTTGCCTACCGTTTGAACAAAGAGAATATAGCTTTGGAAAAGGCAGAGAAACTCACTGATGCTATATTTAGGACTGCTCATGCTTATATTGTTTTGATCGATGATGATTTTGTCGTGCTCAAAACAAATTATTACACGCTTACCGATACGATTGCCGCACTAGAAAAGAAACGTTTGGGTGATCTGCTTCATTGTAGCAATGCGATGTGTGCACCCGGTGGATGCGGTACGGGTGAAATGTGTGGATTTTGTCCTATTCGTAAGGCTATCCAGCAAACATTAGACACCCATGCCGATTTCCGAAATCTGCGGACCTCGCTCGATATCATGGAAGAAGGGGAGAATCGTATTCGTATTGATGTTTCTATCTCAGGGAGCTATTTTCCTATTGGTGGAAATCCTGGGGCATTACTTACCATTTACGATATTACCGAGCTTACAAAATCGAAAGCGGAAGACTGATTTTTAATGTAGCTAACCTCAAATTGTTCCTGTTTATTCTGAATATAAGCAAATGATGTAGTCTTTTTAGTTATAAGAACAAAATTATATTTAAATATATCGTCGAATAAAGAAATTATTCAATTTATTATAATATCTTTGCGATCTAAACAATGAAGTTTGTATTGAAATTTTTTATTCAGCAATGTCTTTCCCCGATCTATTTCCTTGGGACTTTTCTCGCCAAAAATAATTAAATCGACTTTTTTGTTGGCATTATTAAATTGGTTCGCAATATAAAATATGAGCATTTGCGAGTCTAATTTATATTATTCACACGTAATAATTATCATGCAGGTATAGTAGTATATCCGACTTCTTCCATGAATTTTTATTACGATTAATTAATTAAGAAAAGATTGCATGAAGCAATCAGATAAAATTTATGACATTTAAAGAATTACATATATCAGAACCTATCTTAAAAGCTCTTTCAAAGAAAAAATATGAAACGCCTACTCCTATTCAACAACAAGCTATACCAATAGGACTAAAAGCTATTGATTTGATAGGAATAGCACAAACAGGAACAGGAAAAACAGCAGCTTTTGCCATTCCTATTATCCAGCAACTCAATGAGTCTCCCAAAACAGGGAAACGTCAAATCAAGGCTTTAATACTTACTCCTACTCGCGAATTGGCCATCCAGATTGATGATTGTTTTAGAGAGTATTCTGAATTCACCGATTTGCGGCATACCGTCATATTCGGTGGAGTGAAACAAGCGGCTCAGGTCGACCAACTCAAAAGGGGAGTCGATATACTGATCGCAACACCGGGACGATTGCTCGATCTTATCAGCCAGAAATATATTTCGTTGGGCAACATTAAACATTTTGTGTTGGACGAGGCAGACCGTATGCTCGACATGGGCTTTATACACGACGTGAAAAAGTTGTTGCCGTTGCTGCCCAAATCCAGACAAACTATGCTTTTCTCTGCCACGATGCCCAAAACGATAGTCGACTTATCAAAATCTATCTTGTATAAACCTTCGAAAGTGGAGGTTACCCCTGTCTCTTCTGTAGTAGATACCATTCAACAAGGATTGTATTATGTCGAAAAAGACCAAAAGACAGATTTGCTTATTGACTTGCTGAAGAAAAATTCGGAGAAGTTGATATTGGTTTTTTCTCGTACTAAACACAAGGCTGATAAAATAGCCCGATTGTTGAACAAAGCAGGTATTGCATGCGAAGCTATACATGGAAATAAAACTCAAACGGCCAGACAACGTGCTCTTACCAATTTTAAATCGGGTAAAACACATGTTATTGTGGCAACAGATATAGCAGCGAGAGGAATTGATATAGACAACCTGGGAATGGTTGTGAATTATGAACTTCCCGACGTAGCCGAAACGTATGTGCATCGCATCGGTCGTACAGGACGTGCGGGACATGAAGGAGTCGCTATTACATTTTGTTCTGAAGAAGAGCGCGTCATGATGAGAGATATTCAGAAAGTAACAGGCAAAAAGCTGAATGTCATGTTGCTGTCGGCATAAAAATAAAATAATTATATATGGGAAAAGCTATTTCATGTAATAAAAGAGAATTAGAAAAAAGAAAAACTAGTAAGCGTTTAGAAAAACAAAAACGCAAAGAAACGCGTAAAGCAAACGCAGGAAGCGGGTCTTTTGAAGACATGATTGCCTATGTAGACGAAAATGGCGTCATTACAAGCACTCCTCCGGATTCTTCTGTGAAAGAAGAAGTTGATGTAGAAAGCATAGAGATTTCTATTCCGAAAAAAGTGGAGGAGGAGTTTAAGGCACTGATGGGGAACGTTGAATATTTTAATTCCGATAAAGGTTTCGGATTTATAAAAAAGATTGATGGCGAAGAAAAGTATTTCTTCCATATCAGCAATGCTCCTGCTTCTATAAAAAAAGGAAATAAAGTTACTTTTGAGTTGGAACGTGGTAAGGAAGGTATGAATGCCATCAATATCACACTTGCAAAATAAAAGTATTTAACAATAACAATTAATTAATAAGTAAAAACGATGAACATTTATGTATCCGGTCTGAATTACAATACAGGTAGTGAAGACTTGCAAGAATTATTTGCAGAATATGGCGAAGTATCTTCTGCCAGAGTTATTACAGACAGAGAAACGAACAGATCTCGTGGTTTTGGTTTTGTAGAAATGACAAACGACGAAGAAGGTCAAAAAGCTATTGACGAATTGAATGGAGCCACTTATGATGGCAATTCGATAACTGTCAGTATTGCACGTGAAAAAAGAGAAAGAAGCAATGATAGATACAATCGTGGTGGCGGTAGCGGCAACGGTGGATTTAACGGAAGACGTTATTAAAATTTGATTTTAGAGAAAACTGTACCATCGTAGAGATTGGTGTATCTACACTATTTCTATCGCAATAACAGAATATGAAAAATAGAAGTCGTTGATCATTCAGATCTCCGGCTTCTTTTTTTTATGTCGTTATTCGAGAGGTCTATTGTCTTATATGTCCAATTAAATTCAAAAGATACGAACTTGTTAATCCTTGTTTAAATTATTCAAAAAGAAGCAGTCTGCTCGATTCATTATTTGGTGCTGCTATGCCATACCGGAGTTGCTGCCAGAGCTTTGGTATCTTCGTATGAAGGGCATGACGAAATTCTTTTCACTACATTGGTATGCTATTATAGATGCGAAAGGTGTGATATTTACGAATATTCGAGGTATTTATCTATGTGTAATATTTGTTAATTGAAGTATTATTTATGAATAATAGGTGTACATTCTATTGATGTAATGTTTATCTTACAACAGTTTACGAATGACATTATACAATTAAAATCGGCGTGTTATGAAAAAGTTAGTCTATCTGACAATGATAATCGCAGCGATTGTTACGTGGACGATAACCAATGGCCCAAACATAAATTTAACGTCAGGCAGCAGAGAGAAAATATCGAAAGACTGCCTATGAAAAGGTCTATGAAGATGCATCATCGTCGGCGATAGGTCCGCGTCTCTTGCCGGTATATGTTGCGTGTTCAGTTTGTTTCGCAAATGTAGTGGGATAACGTTTTATCAATTCTACTATTCTATTATAGTCAATTATTAAAAGGTGAAAGAATATGGATTATAAAAACATGTCGAATGAAGAATTCATTCAGAAAGTTCTTATTGAAGAAATAGGAGAAATAAAAGACAAGCATCCGTATTTAATGTGTATGCTTGTTTCTCAGGGTATCGAATTTTTGGGAAAGACTGTTCGTCCCATCAATAATGGGAGCGGATGGAATGAAAACCAGAATGCGAAAAGAGATTTTCAAAGTGCAATAAAGCTATTTCCTTCGCTGCGCAAATATGCGGAGATTGATATATACCAGAGAATAAGATGTCGCTTTTGTGAGAAAATGGTGGCGGATGACAATATGGTATCCGACAACACTGCTCATTCCAAGGGTGGCGGTGCAGCCGATAAGGATAGGGCTACTGTAAATCTGAATGATTTGTATGACGATTTCAAGAGGGCATGCGAAGATTTGCTGGAGATGAAAGATCATTCGCCCGAAATAGCTAAGATTTTAGGCGAACCCTTTTGGGAGATCGAAATAAAAGATGGCATCATTCTTACCCCACCCAAATCAACGATCAACTGCATCTATTATTGAATAGGCCCAATTTGTGCTTTTGGGGAGGTATCAATAGGTATATGTATCTTCTATTTGACCCTTAAAAAAGGAACTCTTGGCAGTTCTTAGGGGCTCTTTGCCTAAAATATGAATAAAATTTAGAATATAAAGGCGTTTTTTATTGCATAGCGGCGAATTATTAAGAAAAAAGGTGTACCTTTGCACCGCAAATTTTAAAAAATTATACATGGACAGTGACCCGGCAAATATAATCAAATTATTAACCTGCGCCTAGCAGGAAGGTCGGATCGTACCAACCTTCTTTCTGACGCTTAAAAAAGAGAGGAGGTAATTCATGACTTCTTTAACTACATTTTATCTGAGCCGACTTCTCGGCTGCTATATTTTTGATACCCGAGATAATATTTTGGGACGTATTCGCGATGTGTACGTTCGTATACATACATCTCTTGATGATAACCAATCAAGCAATCCTCAAGTCATCGGATTTGCGGTACATGTGAATGGAAAAAACAAAGATGCGGTGCTCGACAACCTGCAGATTGTGAAGTTTGGAGTCCATTACAAGGTACAATGCCAGTCAATGTCTCTTGTTAGTCATGATATGTTTTCAGGTGCTGTTTTACTCAAAGAAAGTATTCTCGATCAGCAGATTGTTGATATTAATGGACGAAAGCTGGTTAGAGTAAACGATATACGAATGGTGGCAATCTCTGCCGGAACGTTCGTCGTAGCTGTTGATGTCGGTACCGAGGGCCTCTTGCGCCGTCTTGGCGTTAACATGTTCTTCAAAAGATTATTGCAACCGTTCGGAGGTAATATACCTTCCAAATTTATTCTTTGGGATGATGTGGAAACAATCGACCCGAACACGTTTAATATTCAACTTTCTCAAACTCGTTCCAAGCTCAATACTATTCACCCTTCGGATCTTGCCGATATTATTGAAGATATGAGCAAAAACTATCAGGCCCCTATCTTTTCTTCTCTCGATGAAGAACATGCCGCCGACGTGTTGGAAGAGCTAAGGGTAAAAGAGCAGGTACATATTATCGAAAGTTTGCCGTTGGGAAAGGCTGCGGATGTGTTGGAGAAAATGCCTGCCAATGAAGCTGCCGACTTGATGGATCATTTGGAAGAAGACAAGACGGAACAGCTGTTGCTCGAGATGGAGCCCGAAGCATCCGAAGAGGTAAGAGATTTGTTGGAGTATCCCGACGGCACGATAGGCAGTCTCATGACTTCGGATATTCTCACTTTTACGGCCGAGCAAACGATAGCAGATGTCATGGAGCATATCAGAGTCGAAAAGCCCGAAATGGAGTCTCTATATAGCTTGTTTGTTGTCGATGCCAGCAATGTGCTGAAAGGAATTATCACCATGCGCGATTTGTTGGTGACAGACCCTCAAATGCATTTGGACAAAGTGATGAATACCAATCTCAATAGTGTTAATGACTACGACAGGCTTGATGCCATATCCGGCATTGTGTCGAAATATAATTTGCTTGCAGTTCCGGTAACCAATGATCATGACGAGTTGGAAGGCATGGTTGTGATCGATGATATTTTCGATGAATTACTTGGCAAAAAGAGAGCTTCTTAATTAATCCAACTATTAATATAGCATTCGGAAATGCTACTTAATATACATATAAATCATGACAATCAAAAAGGTTACTAATAGTAAATTTATTAAAAGTATAGGATTGTTTCTTGCAATCCTAGGGCCGGGAATAATAACAGGTAGTGTTGATAATGATGCGGGGGGAATAACAACTTATTCTGTTGCCGGAGCCATGTATGGCTACAATCTGATATGGACTTTGATACCTTCTTTCTTGGTTTTGTTGGTTGTACAAGAAATGAATGCCCGCATGGGTATTGTGACTGGAAAAGGATTGGCTACGCTTATTCGGGAGAATGCGGGAGTAAAGATCACCTTTTTTATCTTCTTAGGTCTGTTATTGGCCGACATAGGCAATACGACCACCGAATTTGCCGGAGTTGCCGGCAGTCTAGAGGTGTTTGGAGTCAGCAAATACATATCTGTGCCGTTGGTGGGTTTCATCGTATGGATCTTAGTGGTGAAAGGTACCTACACGGTTGCCGAGCGTATTTTCCTTATATTCAGTGTTTCGTTGCTTACTTATGTCGTATCAGCTGTGCTGGGACATCCCCAGTGGGCCGAAATAGGACATGCGATAGTGAAGCCCGATATCAAGGCCGATGGAGCTACCATAACCATGGTGTTGGGACTGGTAGGAACAACCATCGCTCCATGGATGCAGTTCTATATGCAGTCTTCGGTTATCGAGAAGAAGCTCAAAATCTCTCAATATAATTATGTGCTGGCCGATATTATTATCGGATGTATCGGGACGGTTGTTGTCGCTTTCTTTATTATTGTTGCCTGTGCGTCCACACTTCATGGAAATCATATTGTGATAAACGAGGCCAAAGATGCCGCATTGGCGCTCAAGCCGCTGGCGGGTGCTTTTGCTTCTCAACTGTTCGCATTCGGATTATTTATCGCTTCTATCTTTTCGGCTACCATTCTGCCTTTGGCTACCGCTTTTTATGTGTGCGAAGCTTTTGGCTTCGATGCCGGAATCAGCAAGAAGTGGGGCGAAGCGCAGGAATTCTATACGCTCTATACGGCTATCATCATCATATCCGTGGCTATTATTCTTTTGCCCAATGCGCCTTTGATAAGTATATCTATCTGGTCGCAAGTCATCAATGCCATATTGCTTCCTGTCGTTCTTATTTGTATGATTTTGTTGGTGAACAACAAAAAAATCATGGGTACGCATGTCAACAAGCCTATTATCAACATCATCGGTTGGGCTACTGTTGTCATATTGGTAGGCTTGTCTCTTATGTTACTGATATCAAGCTTTATTTAAATAGAGGGATACAAAAAAAGTCTTCTCATGAAATTACGACAGTATATACTACTTGTCGCTATGGCTTCGTGTGCTGTATTGTATGCGCAGTCTGGCGACACATTGAAAGACGAATGTTTTTCTTTGCACGGGCAGGCAACGGTCATATCGCAGTACAAACCCTCTTTTCATGCCGCCTATTCGGGAGCGAACAGTCTTGTTTCCGAGGGAGAAACTAAACGCTCACTGACGGCAACCCTCTTTTTGGGTGTCAAATTGTGGAATGGGAGCAGTCTCTTTATGAGTCCCGAAATATCGGGCGGTTCGGGTCTGAGCAGCTCTTTGGGAGTAGGGGCATCTACCAATGGAGAGGCATATAGGGTCGATAGTCCCGCGCCTTCTTTTGAGTTGGGACGATTGTATTTCACTCAAATCATTGCTTTGAGTAAGCAGCGTACCTATCAATGCGACGATATCAACAAATTAGGCGGAACGGTTCCTATCGAATACTTGTCTTTGACAATAGGCAAAATCTGTGTGTCCGATATTTTTGATGCAAACGGATATAGCCATGATCCCAGAACTCAATTTATGAGTTGGGGGCTTATGAACAATGGCGCGTGGGATTTTGCAGCAAATACCAAGGGATATACTCCCAGCGTGGTGATAGAGTGGATTACGCCTCACGATGCATTGCGCTATGGTGTTTCGTTGCTTCCTAAGGTTGCCAATGGCATGGAAATGAATTGGCACCTCCAAAGGTCGAGTTCTCATTCTATCGAGTATACTCACAACTATTCATGGAAGGGAAAGAAAGGGAGCCTTCGATTGTTTTCGTTTATTAATTGGGCCGGTATGGGCAATTATGAAGAGAGTTTGAAACTCAATCCACCTGCTCCCGATTTGTCTGAGACCGAGAGGTCGGGCAGAACGAAATATGGCTTTGGTATCAATGTAGAACAGGAAATGAATGACTTCATAGGAGTGTTTTGCAGAGCCGGATGGAATGACGGGCGCAATGAAACATGGGCTTTTACCGAAATAGACCGTACGGTGAGCATCGGAGTTTCTGCCAATGGCAGTAAATGGCATCGCAAAGCCGATACGGTAGGGTTGGCGTATGTTGTCTCCGCATTGTCTGCTTCGCACCGCGATTATCTCAAAGCCGGTGGTAAGGGGTTCGAATTGGGCGATGGCCGTTTGGATTACGGCTTGGAGAATCTTTCGGAACTGTACTATTCTTTTGCCCTAAAAGATAATTTATTTCTATCGGGAGCATATCAGTTCATTATCAATCCGGGGTATAATAGAAACCGCGGACCTGTAAGTGTGCTGAGTTTAAGAATCCATGCCGTTTTTTAGCATTCTGCTTTAGTAGAATACGTATACAAAAACAGGCGGTCAGCAATGGCCGTCTGTTTTTGTATTTCCCATTTTGAAAAGATACCATGCTAAAATGAAACGATCTGTTTTTCGAGTATCAGTCATCAAAAATATTTTCCAATCCAATTATTGCCTTTTAGAGGGGCTTGTAGTATTATTCTCCCGGGCTGGCACACTTCTGTATGGAGTGGAATACCTTTTGTCTTTGGTATGGCAAAGAGGGCAACGAGCGGTTTAGTAAGCCGTGATGTCCCTTCAGATAAATCGATCGTTTAAAAAGATAACATGATGAATCAAATGAGTGATAGAACAATGAAATCAACCGGTGCCACATTGCTGGGATTGGTACTCATGATCCCTTCGTTAGGTGAAGCTCAGGAGCACGTTCCTGTTACTTTTACCACAAAGGCAGATGTGGTCAGTTCTTATGTCTGGCGTGGTATGTACGAGTCGGCCCTTTCGGTACAGCCCACCTTAGGTGCGGTTGCCGGTAAATTTTCATTCACGGCGTGGGGAAGTGTGGATATTTCGGGCAAAGGATACAAAGAAACTGACTTCACCCTTGCTTATACCATCAAGAATACTACTCTTTCGTTGACTGACTATTGGTGGGGTGGTGAATGCGGAATATACAACGACAGAAAAGACGGTAAAAACAACTATTTTCAGTTCAACAATCATTGCACCGATCATATTCTGGAAGCAGGAATATCGTATCTGTTGCCTCTTCGTAAATGTCCATTGAGCCTTTCGTGGTATACCATGTTTTGGGGAAAGGATAAAAAGGACAATTGCAATAGTGCCACGGTGAATGCTTATTCTTCGTATGCAGAAATAAGCACTCCATTGGAACTTCAAAACACCACTCTGTTGTTCTCTTTGGGATTCAGTCCTTTCGAATCTCCAAGTAACTACAGAAATGCGGGGTTTGCCGTTACAAATATTTCGGTGAGAGCATCCCGGAATATTAGAATAAACGATAAGTATTCATTGCCGATATTCACTCAACTTGTATGGAATCCCAATAGAGAAGATGTACATTTTGTGTTCGGCATTACGTTGCAGTAAATTCTGTCTAAAAGCTGACGATAACATTAAAAAAACGACGGATATGTTAGGAACAATAGTAGGATTTATGCTATACTGCTTCATTGATGCAGTATGCTTGGGATACAGGCCAAAATGGTATTACAAGATAAAAGGCCGGATGCGGACGAGATATCGCTGACCAAAATACTTATGGGATAGAGATCGTGATTTGAAAGGAATCAAGCCAATTGTATAGCAAGAATTTATCGCTTGGATGATGAAATTTTGAAACATAAAATGATTTTGATAAGTTTTCTCAAAAAACGCTCTTCTCTCCGTCTATTTTCATAAAAAGCCCGAAAATATATTGTTTTTGAGCTTTTTATGTTTTGCCTTTATAATACTTTATTCATATATATTTTTGACACTATGTATACGAACAGTGAGTTTCAATAACAAAGTGCTTTTTGTGAAAGCTCATACAATCAAAAAACGGATGAAAAAAGTGAATTTTCTTCATTTTTGCAAAAAGGCTCTACAATATATTCAAAGTTGGATTTATTTTTTGAATCGGGGTGCTCGGGGTGTTCTTTCTATAGGAAATTATTACTTTTTTTATTTGTAAATATAAAGGATAATATCCTACTATCATTATGATAGTACTAAATATTGACAAAGAAAAAAAACATAAAAAGTCTCTAAGGAAATACACCCCGAACACCCCGATGCATAGTAAAACATTGCAACAAACCGCAACTAAAATAAAGTGCCTTCTTCCTCCTCTCTTATTCCGCCGTGTAAGTACTATCCCCATCCGCATTCCCCAAAAATGATAAGGACGAAAATAAAAGTTTGTCCTTATGAAAATAAAAATTCGTCCTTATGAAAATTTATTTTCGTCCTTATGAATTTCTGACTGTGTATCAGTGTGTTGTGGAAATAGAACCTGAGAAAGTAGTCGTTTTAGCATTCATTTTTTTCAGAAAAAGGAAAAATAGAGTATCTTTGTTGCGGATTTGTAAGCAGCCGAGGATTTCATAAGGAATTGTAAGTGTCTGAAATTTCCGATATTAAATCAGATAAAACAATTTTTTATGGAATCAAACAAGATCAAAGTTACCATTTTATCCATTTCGCTTCTGACCGTTATGGCAGGAGCTGCTGTCGCTCCAGCGTTGGGTGTCATTCGGGCATATTTTGCTACAGCTCCCGATATTCTTATCAAATTCATTATTAGCATTCCTGCGTTATTTATCATCATCACTAATCTGTTCTTTAAGTATTTATGCCGTATCGTGCGGACTAAAACCATTGCTGTTGTCGGATTAGTGATGTATATCGTGGCTGGAACCAGTGCTCTTTTTGCCAACGATATTTGGGTATTGCTTGCGTTTCGTGCAGTACTGGGCATCAGTGTAGGACTGCTCATGCCCCTTTCTACAGGGCTGTTGGCCTTTTATTATCCTCCTGTACAACAATCCAAACTGATGGGCCAGGCAGCAGCTATGAACCAACTGGGTGGCGTGGTAGGAACGTTGCTGGCAGGACTTCTTTCTGTTGTGTCGTGGCGTTTGAGCTTTTTGGTGTATCTCTTCGGATTAATTTCGATAGTATTAGTATTGTTGCATCTACCGAACGACAAACTTGTATCGAAAAATGCACGTATGCCCATAAAGCAACTCCTGAAATTTCATCCTTCCGTTGTTGGAATGCTTTTGTTGATGATGATATTTTTTGTGTTTCCTTCAAACTTCGCCATCATTGCAACTCGGCAAGGTCTATTCTCTGACAAGTCAATTACCCTTATTCTGGTTGCCTACGACGTCGTTGCCTTTTTCGTAGGACTTATGTTTGGCACAATCATGAGAACCTGCAAGCGGAGCATGAAATACTTTGCCCCGCTGCTGTTCTTTTGTTCCTATTGGGTTTTTACTCTATCACCGTCGCTTTTTACAACCCTCGTTGCATTGATACTTGGTGGTATTGCCAATGGCATAGGAGTTCCTTACATCAACACCATTGCATCAATAAAAGGAGGCAAGCATGCCGTTACATCCGTCATGCCTCTTATTTCTGCCAGTTTGTATTTGGGGCAGTTTGCATCTCCGTTGGTTGTGAAATTGTTTTCGAAAACATTATTTCCGGGAGATATAAATGCAGCGTATAAAGTAGCCATGCTATTGTGTATCCTGTTTTATATCCAAGTATTTCTTACAAGAAGCCATCAGAGTTTACCACCCAACCCTCGAAATGAAAAGTCTTTGAATTAAGACGATTGATTTTTATAGCAAGATTGGTATAGTTGCCTTCCTTTTTTATTGTTAGCCGTATGTCGCGGCATAACTTCCGTAATTTACGGCAGCGGTGTGCGGCTGATTTCTGAAGATGTTAGGGCAAGAGCGTAGCTAATTTCTTAGCGGGGAAAAAGCGTCCATCACGTGAAAAATTCCATCGAAAGAGGTGAAATTTTCAGATTTTATTGCTATTTTTGTCATCTCAGAGTTATTTTATGTTTTTTTGTAGCGCTAACATAAGTGATTTTCTGACATAACCAAGTGCTTGCGAACTTTTGTTTATCAGGTACTTGCATTTTTTGTAAATAAAAACACTCCGGAATTAAGGTAAAAGAACAATATAGTTCAATAAATGCCATTACACGCGACGGAGTACTAGATTGACAACTATATTTCATTTATAGAAATAGCAATGAACAAATTTATATTTTTTAGTCTGCTATTGATCATTAGCACATTAAGTGTAGCAGCTCAACAGACAGTTACTCTCAGTGATAAGAATACGGGTAAGCGTTTTGACGGTATAGGTATAGTAAATGGGGGAGGAGCCACCTCTGTATTACTGAAAGATTATCCAGAAAAACAGCGCAGTGAAATTATGGATATGGTTTACAAACCAATGTTTGGCGCATCTGTGAGTGCACTATTGGTAGAAATACCTGGAGACGGCAACTCCACACAGGGCTCAATGCCAAGCCACAGTCATTATCGAGGCGACTATAACTATCAGCGCGGATATACATGGTGGATACTTCGCGAGGCAAAACAGCGCAATCAAAAACTATCTCTCGATGGAACAGCGTGGAGCGCACCATATTGGGTAGGAAATGGTAACTTCTGGTCACAAGATGCAGCTGATTATTATGTATCATGGCTACACGGACTGCGTGAAGTCCATGGACTAGAAATGGATGCTATTGGCTGTCGAAACGAAAAAGGATGGAACCGTGACTTTGCAATTATGTTGCGTAAGACTATGAACGAAAACGGATTCAGCAATGTAAAACTCCATGCCTTTGACAATTGGGGGAAGTCTAAACTTGACTTCATGAAAGATATGATAAATGACAAAACATTCGCCGATGCCGTTGATGTGATTAGCGCTCATACATTTAATGAAATAGGAGCTACCTCTGAACAGAAAGCCTTGGCTACAAAACTGGGTAAACCTATATGGAACACAGAAGAACATGTTTATCGCAAAGGATACGATTGTCTTATAAGTATTGTAGATAACTTCAATAAAAACTATATAATCAGTGGGGCTACAAAAGTGATCAACTGGTATGATATAGCTAGTGTCTATCCCTTGGAACCATATAGCTATGACCCGGCAATGCTAATTGCCCGTGAACCATGGAGTGGTAACTATGAAGTACGCGAAGCATTGTGGGGATATGCTCATTATGGGCAGTTCACTGAAGTGGGTTGGTTATATCTTGACGAAGGATGTAAAATGCTTAATGATGGAGGAACAATGGTTACTATGAAGAATCCTACAACAGGAGACTATAGTATTATTCTAGAAACCAAAGATGCAAAGGCTAATCAAATTGTGAATGTAAAAGTCACAAAAGGAATGTCGAAGAAAAACTTATGTGTGTGGCGAAGCACTGAAAAAGAACAGTTTGTACAACTTGCCGACATTACTCCTAAAAATGGAAAATATACGTTGACACTCGAACCGAATAGTGTTTACTCTATATCTACTGTTAAAGGTCAACAGAAAGGTTCATTTGCTGATATTCCACAAACCAAGTCGTTTCCAATACCATATTCCGACAATTTCGATGAATATACCCATCCTGAGCAATGGGGATACTTACCTCATTACACAGCAGACCTAATTGGTGCTTTTGAACTTACCGAACGTCCAGACCATAAGGGACAGTGCCTGAGACAGGTTGTAGGTGAACATACCAATAGTTGGGCACCAGAATGGCATTATTACACGATTATAGGTGATTCAACTTGGCATGACTATCAGATAAGTGCTGATGTATATCTCAATCCACAAGACGAAGCCGCACTGATGGGACGTTTGTGCGATGTTGGATCGGGTTATGGTGTTGCAGCAAAAGGATATTATCTAAAGCTTGACGACAAAGGTAACTGTAGTCTTGTAATCACCAGAGGAAAACCGGATAAAAAAGAACTTGTAGGAGATGCTGAACAACAGGCTCTTATAACAGCAAATAATGATAACGAAGTTGGTGGTGAACGGATTATGGCAAGTAAAAGAGTTGATGGTATAGCCGCGTGTCAGTGGCACAACCTAAAACTTCGTTTCGAAGGTAATAATATCATCGGATATGTAGACGGTAAAGAGGTTGTATGCTCCACCAATAGCCAGTATCCACGTGGCATGGCAGGACTAATGGCTCCGATGCAACAGCATCGAATAAGTACGCCTTATTTCGATAATCTAGAAATCACCCCTACTGGCAAAACAGCATCTTGCACTACAGGCAATCTTGATATTCGCCCTTTATATCCTACACATCAATAAAACGGAGAACAATACTTATAATATCACTTCTTGTGTTGGTGAATGATTAGCTATGGAAGCTCGTTGGCTGGAATGGTTTGTTCCATATTAAGTGTGCAACATCCTGCAGCAACATACGGTTGATTTGTCGTTATATAGTGGCATGTCGTGAGATAATTGGAATAGAAATAGCGATAAAAGCTCAGATTTATAATAGTGGGGGCATAATATACCTGTAGGAAAAAAGAGTCTTTGGAGGTATTAAAATGATCGTCTTTTGAAGTAAACGAGTGTAAAGCAAAATAAGAGAACAACTCCCAGTGGTATAATCCATACTTTATTGAATACAAAAAGAGCAAGCGCTATGAGACATTCCAGTATAATAGCTGGAACATAAAAGTGCCATATTTTAGTCATCCTTTTATTCCCCTTTTTCATTTCATGATATGCAAATGCATAATAACCGATGTAAATTATGATCGCTGGAAGCAATATATATAACAGTAATCCTTTAATGTCATGGAAATATTCTCCGCTAAATATAGGTTCCCAAATAGTAAGCACCAAAGCAAATCTTAAAGCATCAGATTTAAGATTTACTTCTTTTTCGTTACTATTAATATCTGCAATCATCATTGAATATGTTATATATGGCTTTAACGATAAGGCAAAGATAAGTAATTCTTGTAATGCCTTATCCGTTTTATCGATAAAATCATTATCGTTGCTCTAAAGCTAATATTAAAACGATGTAAAAGTAGTATACTGTATTAATAGTACAAAGTAAAACCATTTATTTTTAACTAAAGAGTTAGTTATGTAGATGAAGCCCGACATTAAAGTCGAGGTTTCTTATTAATAATTTTGAAAGGAATAAATTTTATTCTACTTTAGTATAAAAATTGAGATTATGGCAAAGGTTATTAAAGAAATAAAATATGAAAGTCTAAAAGATTTCATTGATGACATTTCATATAATGGTAAATTATATAATGCTTTTGAAAGAAATTATATATTTCGAGGACTTTCATCTGATAAATATAATCTTATACCTAACGCTTTAAGGGACCAGGAACAAGAGAGTTTATGGAAATTAAGTGGATGGGGGGGGCTAGGCTTGATTGGGAGTACGATCAAATAATGATAGAATTTACGTTACTCCAAAAGTTTTTCAACAAATGTGATTATAATGGATTGTCTATTCCAAATGTTCATAGACTTAGAGCTGATATGATTATAAAACTTGGAATTAATGCACTTCTTAGGGCTGATACATGTATTAATCCAAACATATGGATACCTGATGATCTCTTTGAAATTGCAGGTATAGCTCAACATTATGGGATACCTACGAGATTACTTGACTGGACTCAAGATCTTTTTGTTGCACTTTATTTTGCTGCATCTGGTGCATTAAAAGTTAAAGAAAATCAAGAAAAGGAGAATATGGTTATATGGGCATTAAATTCAACATTAGTAGATACATTTAGATATGAAAAACCATTAAAGATCATTATACCACAATATAATAGTAATCCTAACCTATGTGCTCAAAAAGGACTTTTTACATTATGGCAAGTGAAAATACCTATAAAGGAGTATACTCCTTTTAGAATAGATACTAGTGTATTTGTTAATAGAACTCCACTTGATATATTAATCAGTAATGAACCAGAAATCTGCGAAATAGATAATGTGTTATTAAAATATTAATACCTACATTTGAAGCGAAAAATCTTTATGGATATTTACGGCATTTAGGATATGATGCCTCGAGATTGTTTCCAGGGTATTTTGGTATAAAACAGTGTATCGAAGAAGATTCATTGTTTTTTGATATGAAAACATGTCCTTATCCTCCTATAAAAAAAACGAATAAAAAGTAAGTCTTCGAGTAATTACATATTGAATTATTCATAAGCTCCCTAAAGATAGGTATGATTTTATTTTATAGTGAAATAATCTTGGAGTATTATTAGGGCCTTTTACAATGTAAGTATTGTAAATGTTTTGATAATTAAAACAAAAATAGGATTTCGATGGCATCGTAAACAAGCTTGGTATTGTGAAATTCTGATATATACGCTGGCTTAATTGAACACTTTACCACAGCTTTAAAAAGAGGAACATCGTACGCCGATTGTTCCTCTTTTCATTAAATGCCACTTCTCTGTAAAATTTTCGTTCTGGCTTTTTGAAAAGAAATTAATTTAATCTACATTTGACTCAAAATCTCAATACATGAAAACAAAGTTCACCATCCTATCCAAATTGAAACCATCATTTAAAGGATGGGTTTATATAATTGTAATTCTGTTTTTTATCCCCTTTATATGTGTATTTATTAATTATAGTACATCATTATATTTCGGCGACTTATACACTTTCGGAATATCCGAACGAAAAGATTTCTTCACGGTATGGATAGCATTATTTGGTGCTATAGGCATTGCATTTAATATATATCAGAACCAAAAAAGGACGAAGAATCAAGAAGAGCAACTTGAAAAACAACAGGCACAAATTGAATTACAACGCAAATCACAATGTGATAGTAGATTTTCAAAAGGAATTGAATTATTGGGCAACGAAAATGAATCAGTCAGAACTGGAGCTGCTTATAGTTTATGCTTTCTAGCAAAAGATTTTTCAGATGAATTTTCGAAGCCTGTATTTGATATTCTATGTTCCCATATTAGAACTCTTACTACATCTGAAGATTATCTTAAAAAACATTCAACAGTATCGAATGAAGTACAAACAATATTAAATCTACTATTTAAAGGCATAGACGGCAATAATACGACTTCTTTTTCTAACTACAAAGCTGATTTGAGAGGAGCCCATCTAGAAGGTGCTCATTTAAAAGAAGCAAAGTTAATATACGCCTATTTACAAAGAGCTCATTTAAAAAGGGCTTTTTTGGTAGGCGCTAATTTGGAAGCAGCCGAATTAGGAGAAGCAGATTTGGTAGGAGCATGTTTGGCAGAAGCAAATTTGACATACACAAATCTAATGGAAGCGAATTTACAAGAAACAAATTTGCGAGGGACAAGCTTGGATACAACGTTTTTGATGAAAGCAGATTTGTCGAAAGCATATATCTATCCTAGTATGAGACCATTTCTTGAAAAACAAAGAGTCGATTTAACTGATATAAATTGGGTTGATTTCTAAATACAATACAACAGATATTCGACGACATCGTAAATAAATTGGGTGTTTTGAAATTCTGACATATACGCTGGTTTAATTGAACACTTTACCGCAGTTTGAAAGAGAGGAACATCGCACGTAGACTGTTCCTTTTTTTAATTTTGTTCTTAACAACAAATACTACGAATTTTTGCATTTGTAAAAAAGACGCTCTATAAAATGCCATTCTGTATATTTGTTTATATATTTGCATCAATTTTAATTACTATTTATTATGAATAACGAACCCGAGCCTAATGACGCTGAAGCATATTATATAAGAGGTAATTCCTATTACTCGCAAGGAAGGTATGAAGAGGCGATAGCTGATTATAACAAAGTGATAGAGCTAGAGTCTGGCTATGTAGACGTATATAATAATAGAGGCAACTCGTATGAATCTATGGGAAATCATGCAGCAGCAATAACTGATTACAACAAAGCGATAGAACTAAAACCTAATTATACTAAGGCATATAATAATAGAGGCAACTCATATAACTCTATGAAAAACTATGCAGCAGCGATAGCTGATTATAACGAAGCGATAGAGCTAGATCCTGACTATGCAGACGCATATTATAATAGAGGTCTCTCCTTCTCAAAAACGGGAGAAAATGCTAAGAGTGATGCTGACTTTATCAAGTATTTTATTTTAAAGAAAAAAGACCCTATCGATACTTTAGGATATTGCAACACTATGAACCAAGTAGAAAAATTTGTATCTGCATTAATTAAAGGAAACAGTAATTGCCGGTTTAATAGCATTATTGCTTCAAGTGACAATTCCGAACTGACAGAATCATATAAATATATATACGTAAATATACTAAAAATTATTTTCACTTTACTCATAAGGGACAACAAAAAAAACTCCGTTGCCCATTATACAACCCGCGAAACAGCATTGCAACTAATTTTTAAAGAATCCCCTTTGCGTCTTAGCTCCGTATTAACAACAAACGATCCAACAGAAGGTGATATTCTATTAAAATACTTAAATGTTGACAATTTGAACATCAATTCTAGCAAAAACGAGAATACTGCAAAAAAGAAATATGATTTTCAAGCATTTATCAATTGTTTCAGCTTTAACGAAGAAAGCTTAAATCAATTTAGACTATATGGAAAAGAAGATTTAAAGGAGGCTACAGGTATAAGTCTTGTTTTAAATAGCAACTATTTTAGCCCAAACATGTGCCTAAACATTTTGCCAAGTATATCTGCGAATACCGATGAACTAAAAGACAACCAAAAAGAAAATGACGAAAAGGAGAATATAAAATTTCCTCTTTTCAGATGTTTATATATCGATCCAAATAGCGATGACGTTATTTCCATCGGAAGTAGTGACAAAGAAAAACTTTCGAATAAACTTAAAGATGATCTTAATACGATAAAAGTTTTATTAGACGACATCAAAAAAGAAATAAATAGAGTCGGTAAAGAAACCCTAGATAAAAATATTATTGATAATTTATTCTTAACATTAAGATTTTTAGTAAAACATGCAGCCTTTAAAGAAGAGCAAGAATGTAGAATGATTTGCATAAAAGACATGGATGAAGATGCAAAGAAAGAAAGAGAAAAACAAGAAATTCATTTTACTCTTGATTATTCTCGAATGTATGTGAACTATCAAAAAATAGATAAGACCTGCCTAGAAAAAGTGATTTTTGGACCTAAAGCGAAAGGATTCGAGATTTTTGTAAAAGCTTTAAAGCATGAAGACATAAATTGCGAATGCGAAAAATCGGAACTTCCTTTTGCTTAAAATAAAACTTTTCTCCCCTTTTCCTTTGCTGTTCTAAATATCCTTTCAGTATTTGCAGCGCTCATCTGAAGTCAGACAGAAGGATTTTTGAAGTTCGGTACATCTTTAAGATGTATTGAGCTACTTTTCATTATTCTATATATTGGCTCTCATGTTTATATATTCCTCGTATTTGCTAGGATTGTTCACATGTAGTCAATCACTCTATTTATTGCTATTTCGGCTTGCTTCTGTCTTCTCTTTGTATAATATCGTATTATTCCTCTACTGTTTGAAAATTCTTTATTCATTTTTCGATTTCACTTTCTTTGTTTGCCTAATCTCTAAAAGACCGCAATATTTTCGCTCCTGCATTTGTATAAGTAAACTTCTTTCTGTAAATTGCCACGTCATTTCTATATAAGGAATGCTAATAGGAGATAGATAGGCTCTAGTTGGAGTCTATGATTTGTATTATGTTACTATGAAAAAGTGTTGTGTATATCTATTACTCTTTTGTGCCTTTTGTATTTGCCTACAGGCCCAACCTAAAACGTCGGGAGTGTTTCGGGTAAAAGGGGTGCTGATTGACACATTGACTCACGAACGTGAACCTTATGTGACGGTTAGTGTCTATAGCATGCAAGATTCAAAGAAACCTGTGAAAATGCTGATGACCGATGAACATGGTGAATATGATTTCTCGCTTGTCAATAGCGGGACTTATTTACTGTCTTTCACTTGTGTGGGCATGGCAACGGTGCAGAGAAAGGTGGTGTTGTACGACCGCATTGTGGTAGATATGGGTATGATCTATACTCACAACGATATACAAAGCCTTAAGGGCGTTACGGTGGTCTCTCGCCGGAAATTGATAAAAATAGATATAGACAAACTCGAATATGACGTGGAACGCGATCCCGATGCTGCCGTGAGCAATGTGTTGGATATACTGCGGAAAGTTCCTTTTGTTACAGTTGGTGGATTGAGCGACGTCAAGCTCAAGGGAAGAGGAAACTTTAAGGTCTATATCAACGGACGCCCCAGTGTTGTCATCAATCCTCAAAATATGGCGGAGGTATTGAAAAATATGCCTGCCAATACAATCAAATCGGTTCAGGTGATTACCAATCCCGATGCAAAATATGATGCAGAGGGTGTTGCCGGCATTCTTAATATTGTACGTAGAAAGGTGATGCCGGGATATTCGGTGTCGCTGTCGGGCGGGGTAACCAACAGTTCTCAATATGGCAGGGTATACTCCACCGTGCAAGTGGGCAAACTTTCTATCTCGGGCAATGCTTCTTTGACGCGCAGCAATGCGAGGTACTCGTATACGGACAATGAATATGTTAACTATCAATCGCCCGATAATTATAAACAAGTATCTAGCGATAACAAAAAGATGAAGCCGACCGCTGCAACTACCGACGACGTGGAACTGAGTTATGATATCGATTCTTTGCGGCTCTTTACTTTTGGTGCGGGTATCATGGCTAGTCGTAATCCGGTGGATGTAAATGGAACGACAAAAATGTATACTTCCAGTGGAAATCTTGCATCCTCGTACGATGAAAACAATCGGATAAGAAATTCGTTGGATATGATTGTGGTGCAATCTAACTATCAACGGTCTTTTCGTAAGAAAGGGAAAATGGTTGTATTGTCTTACCAGTTGAGTGCGCTCCCACATCGGCAGAAAACATATACGGACTATATGAATATGGTGAATTATTCGTTTCCGTATACGGGCATCTATCGAAAAGAGAATCCGAATACGACTGAAAATACCATTCAGCTGGATTATATCGACCCTATTGCCCGGGGACAAACGATAGAGGCGGGTGTGAAATATATTGCACGTCGGAATAGAAACAATCATTCGTATTACACCCGCAATGGTGGCAGCGATTATATTGAGAGCGCCGAGCAGCGTTTGTGTTATCGGCAGAAGCAATCTATCTATGCTGCGTATGGTGAATATGTGCTGAAAGAAAAGAACTGGAGTGCCAAAGGGGGACTGAGATACGAATATACTCACGAAAACATGAATGAAGCGGGGAGCACAGACGACCACTTTGCCACTCATTACGACAATATCGTTCCTTCGGCTTCTCTTTTCTGGGATATTAATGAGAATAACAACTTGAAATTGTCGTACAATATGCGTATTAGCCGTCCGGATGTAAACATCCTTAATCCTCGTATCAATAACGACGATCCGTTAAATATCTATTTCGGCAATCCAGCAGTGAAGTGCGAGAAAAACAATGCTTGGGATGTGGAATACAATTATACGGGAGACAAAGCCAGTATAAGCCTTTCGTCGGGTTATTCGTTGACCGATAATAGCATTGAGTCGTATACATTCGTTACCGATAAAGTGCTGAATCATACTTATCGTAATATAGGAAGTCGTTCGGCTATGTGGGTAAGTCTATATGCGAGTGGAACCATTTATAAGCATTTGTATGGCAGCATCAATGCCAATTGGACGTACAATCGATATCGAAGTATACCGAGTGGTGGCAATCGTAGCGGCTCGTGCTATACCGTAGATTGGAATCTGGAACAACCTCTTCCGTGGAGTATCTCGATGAGCGTGAACGGATCATGGAATAATTCGTGTGTTACTCCTCAAGGAAAAACTTCCGGAACTTCTTCTTACGAACTCTCATTGCGTCGTCTTTTTCTTGATAAAAAACTTACGGTATCTTGTTATGCCGATAATTTCTTGCGGAAATATAAAAGGTATTCCTCTTGGGAAGAAGGGAACGGATTTCGCTTTCAATCGGTGAATCGGAATGAATATCGAGTTATAGGGATAAGTATCAATTACCGGTTTGGGAAACTGAAGAAAGAAGTGTCTAGAGTAGCCCATGCGATAAACAATACGGATCTGAAGAAGATAAACGCGAATTGAACGTTGGCCTTTTTTGGAATGACTGTAATTTTTAATATTGCCATGACTCGAATAAATTTAAAAAGCTTGTCGAAGGATTCGTTTTTGTGTCCAAAAATGGCCTAAAAGCTTTTTTTTTTATAGAATCATCCTATTTTTCACAAAAAAAAGAAGGAACGAAAATCACCTAAATTGCTGATATTCATTCCTTTCTTTGTACGCCCTCAGGGGCTCGAACCCTGGACCCATTGATTAAGAGTCAATTGCTCTACCAACTGAGCTAAGAGCGCATCTCTTTTTTGATTTTGCGGTTGCAAAGGTAGCTCATTATTTTTAGTTTACCAAGAGAAAGAGTCTCTTTTTTCTTACTTTTTTTGTTCCGTTTATTCGAAAGTAAATAGTTTGGAAGGTATAGTGCGTTGTAGAGCAAATAGTTGCACATCTTTGTCGACAATGATTCCTTTTTCTTCCAATTTCTGTTTTACGGTGTGATAAGCAATGTTAGGCTGGTTGTTGTCTTTGCTCAAGTGGCATAGCCAGATATAACGAAGATCTTTGGGGAAGTGGTTGGCCAGGAAATCTCCGGTAGCTTCGTTGCACAAATGCCCGTGATCGCCATAGATGCGTTGTTTGAGGTGCATCGGGTATTTGCCCGACATTAGCATGTCGCGGTCGTAGTTGGCTTCTATAATCAGGTAGTTGGCTTGCTCGATGTGCTCTTGCACGGTAGGCGTTATTTCGCCCAAATCGGTGAGGAAGCAGAATACCTTGCCGTCTATTTGGATGTGGTAGCCTACATTGTCTGTGCCGTCGTGAGGCACTTCGAATGCAGTGATATGAAAATCTTCCACATCTATGGTTTTATCTTTTTCGATATAGCGTATATTGATGGCTGATAGCTCTTGGGTGACACAGTAGCTCTTTCTGATGCCTTGGTGCACTAACTTGGTACTGTAAATAGGAATGTTGCATTTCTCGCCAATGTTTCCCACTGATTTTATATGGTCGGCATGATCGTGGGTAACGAATACGCCACGCAATGTGGACATGTCGACATTGATGTCTTTAAGAGTCTTTCGGATGTTTCTCAAACTGATCCCTGCATCTATCAGAATACCGTAATGTTCAGTGCCGAGATAGAAACAGTTGCCGCTGCTTCCACTAGACAAACACATAAATTTTACCTTCATTTTCTATTTGTACTTCTTTTCTAGATTTCAAAATGCCGCAAAGTTACTAAAAGCAGTCTGTTTTTTCTCAATTTATGTTCGATAAATGAAAAAATGTATTCATATTTAGCTTTCATAACAAAATAAAATAATATTTTTGCGGCGGGTATTGCTATTTGCTTTAATTTTGCTCTAACGAAAAAAGAAATAACGAAACTAAGTAATAATCATATAAATTATGCCACAAATTATTGGACGTATATCTCAAGTCATTGGCCCGGTGGTTGATGTTTATTTCGATGGCGTTGATGCCGAAAAAACATTGCCCAGGATACACGATGCACTTGAAGTGAAGAGGCCGAACGGTAAGACGCTCATAGTGGAGGTGCAGCAACATATCGGCGAAGATACGGTGCGTGCCATTGCTATGGATAGTACCGATGGTTTACAACGCGGTTTGAAAGTATACCTTACGGGAGGCCCTATTACGATGCCTGTCGGTCCTGAAATCAAAGGCCGGCTAATGAACGTTATAGGTGATACGATAGACGGTATGACCCCTATCGAACGGAAGGAATCTTATCCTATACATCGCGAGCCTCCTAAATTTGAAGATTTGGTTACTGTGCAAGAAGTACTCTATACGGGTATTAAGGTAATCGACTTGCTGGAACCATATAGTAAAGGTGGAAAAATCGGCTTGTTCGGTGGTGCCGGTGTAGGTAAGACCGTGCTTATCATGGAGCTTATCAACAACATTGCCAAGAAGAACAACGGTTTCTCTGTATTTGCCGGTGTAGGTGAGCGTACTCGTGAGGGAAACGATTTGTTGCGTGATATGCTCGATTCGGGCGTTATTCGCTATGGTAAGGAGTTTATGGACGGTATGAAAGAAGGCAAATGGGACTTGTCTAAAGTAGATTACGATGAGGTTGCCAAATCTCAAGCTACGTTGGTCTACGGTCAGATGAATGAACCTCCTGGAGCACGCGCTTCGGTGGCATTATCGGGTCTGACGGTTGCCGAATCGTTTCGTGATTCAGGTGCCAAAGCCGGAGCTACCAATGATATATTACTTTTCATTGATAATATATTCCGTTTCACTCAGGCCGGTTCTGAGGTATCTGCTCTGTTAGGGCGTATGCCTTCGGCTGTAGGATATCAGCCTACGCTGGCTACCGAAATGGGTACGATGCAAGAGCGTATCGCTTCGACAAAATATGGTTCTATTACGTCGGTTCAGGCTGTTTATGTGCCTGCTGACGACTATACCGACCCGGCTCCTGCGACGACTTTCAGTCACTTGGATGCAACAACGGTATTGAATCGTAAAATTACAGAAATGGGTATTTATCCTGCTGTTGATCCGTTGGATTCTACATCGCGTATCCTCGATCCGAATATCGTAGGCCAGGAACATTATGAAGTGGCCGAGCGGGTGAAGCAGATTTTGCAGCGGAACAAGGAGTTGCAGGATATTATTTCTATTCTTGGTATGGAAGAACTTTCGGATGCGGATCGTACGGTTGTGAACCGTGCGCGTAGAGTGCAGCGTTTCCTTTCGCAGCCGTTTGCCGTAGCCGAACAGTTTACCGGCATACCGGGCGTGATGGTCGATATTGAAGATACTATTAAGGGATTCAAGATGATTCTTGACGGTGAGGTAGATGATATGCCAGAGCAAGCATTCCTCAATGTAGGTACTATTGAAGAAGCAATAGCCAAGGGTAAAAAGATTCTTGAACAAATTAATCAGAATTAATGATCGGAAACAATGGAAAGACTACATTTGAATATTGTATCGCCCGAGAAAGAATTGTTCGATGGAGAAGTGAGTAGTGTGAATTTGCCCGGAGCTTTGGGCGCCTTCACTATTCTGCCAGAACATGCACCGATCGTGTCTTCGCTGACGAAAGGTACGGTGACATACGTTGCCGACAAAGAGTATCAGCTGGAGATAAACGGTGGCTTTATCGAGATGAGTGATGGAGTTGTTTCCGTCTGTGTATCGTAATTTAGAATATTTAGGAGGAACTAACGGAATGCAATTGATAAAAATAAGATTTGCCAAGTCGATAACACTCTTCACCGCTGTTTTATGTGCATTGGCTGCAGTCGTATATGGCTATTTTTTCCCCGAATTTTATATAAAATCTTTTCCATTCTTGTTGGCATTCTTTTATTTGTTCGGTTTTGTTAGCGTATCGGTGTATAGTTGGGCTATCGTAAAAGTTCCTAATAAAGCTGGAAGTTATTATTTGGCCTTAAGAATGCTGAAAATGCTTATCGTCATGCTAGGCGCATTTGTATATTGCTTGCTTAACAGGGCGGAAGTGATAACCTTTATTTTCACAGTGGCCGTGATTTATTTATTGTATCTGGTTTTTGAAACTTGGTTCTATTATACTTCGAATTTGGCTGGAAAAACAAAAAATAAGAATGATGAAACGAATAAATAATATATTCCGTGGAGTATTGGTCCTTTTGTTCTGTACTGTCGCTCTCTCTGCCTCGGCACAGCATAAAGCTGCCGCTACGGGGGAAGATAAAAAGGAATCCGTGGATATAAAAAGTCTGATATTTAGTCATATAGGGGATACTTACGAATGGCATATTACTAAGATTGGTAATACTGATTTGAAAATTGTACTTCCTATTATTGTCTACAGCAAAACATCGGGATGGAATATCTTCAGTTACAGCCGCATCGAAGAGAAAGGCAGCAGCTACAAAGGTTTCACAATTGCTCCTGATGGTGCTCCTCACGAGGGTAAAGTAGTAGAAAAAGTAGGAAATGACTATGTGCGTCCTTGGGATTTCTCGATAACGAAAGTTACGCTTGCTCTGTTTATCAACGGTCTGCTATTGGTATTGGTGGTGCTGGGCGTAGCGCAATGGTATCGCAAACATCCTGACGGTAAGGCTACTCCCAAGGGATTTGTAGGATTCATGGAAATGTTCATTATGATGGTCAATGATGATGTCATCAAAGACAGTATGGGAGCCAATTATCGTAAATTCTCCCCTTATCTGCTGACTGCCTTCTTTTATATCTTTTTGAGCAATTTCATGGGACTGGTTCCTTTTTTCCCTTTCGGTGTCACCGTTACAGGCAATTCGGCCATTACGTTGATATTGGCCTTGTTCACGTTTATTATTACCAACGTGACAGGTTCGAAGGTCTATTGGAAAGATATATTCTGGCCAGATGTACCTATGTGGTTGAAGATACCTCCCATTATACCTTTTGTAGAATTCTTCAGTATCTTTACCAAACCTTTTGCCTTGATGGCCCGACTTTTCGGTAATATGCTTGCCGGTCACATGGGAATGCTGGTCTTGACTAGTTTGATCTTCATTACGGTAAGTATTAGCCCGGTATTGTGCGGCTCTATGACGGTGATATCGGTATTGTTTAATATCTTTATGCTCTTGCTGGAAGTGTTGATCGCTTTTTTGCAGGCATATATATTCACCATGCTGTCGGCCACTTTTATAGGCATGTCTCAAGAAGGGAAGAAAGAGGCTGAATTGGCTAAATAATTTTAGTATAAAAGAAAAGAAATATAAATATTACAATTAAATTTAGAAGATTATGTTACTATCTGTTTTATTACAAGCTGCAGCAAGTGGTATGAGTCCATTTGCTACATTGGGTGTTGCACTTGGTGCCGGATTGAGTGTAATTGGTGCCGGTATCGGTATCGGAAAAATCGGTGGTCAGGCTATGGAAGCTATCGGCCGTCAACCGGAAGCGTCAAACGATATTCGTTCAAACATGATTCTTTCAGCAGCGTTGGTGGAAGGTGTCGCATTCTTTGCACTTATTGTTTGTATTTTAGGATACTTCCTTAAATAATTATCATTATGTCGTTGTTACTACCCGAAAGCGGTCTATTGTTTTGGATGCTTATCACCTTTGGTGTGGTATTCTTTATCTTAGGGAAATGGGGTTTCCCTGTTATCACTAAGATGGTAGAAAAGCGTACGAAATATATAGAAAAGTCTTTGGAAAGTGCTAAAGAGGCAAATACTCAGCTGGCTACCTTGAAAGAGAAAAGCGATGCTATTGTTGCTGAAACCAACAAAGAGCAAAGCCGTATTTTGAGAGAGGCTGCCGAAGAGCGTACGAAGATAATAGAGGCTGCACGGAAACAGGCAAGCGAAGTTGCCCAGAAGGAACTTCTTGCCGTAAAAGAACAGATCCGCCAAGAGAAAGAAGAAGCTATTCGCTCCATTCGCCGTCAGGTGGCTGTGCTTTCGGTAGATATTGCAGAAAAAATTATCCGTCAGAAGCTGAGTAAAGAAGACGATCAGATGCAAATGATCGATCGTATGTTGGACGAGGTAATGGCTCAAAAAAACTAAAAAAGTATGGATGTAGGTGTTTTATCTATGCGTTATGCTAAAGCGTTGATAGGTTATGCGGTCGACAATCATGTTGAAGACCAAATCTATAAGGTGTGCAAACATCTTGGCGCGTCTTTTCGTCTGGAAAGAAGATTGCGTGGCGCACTCGACAATCCTATACTGACCATCGATGATAAACTGAAGTTGATCAAGGCGGCTGCCGATTCGAAAGGAGAGCCGTGTGAAGAGTTCATACGTTTCGTCCGCTTAGTCCTCAAGCGTCATCGTGAAGGCTATTTGGAGTTTATCTCGTTGATGTATCTCGACTTATATCGCGAAAAGAAGCATGTCGGTGTGGCTAAGCTTATCACCGCTGTGCCTGTGGGCGCTGCTGTTGAGGAAAAAATTAGAAGCGTTTCGCAGCGTGCGCTTCATGCCAAAGGCATGGAGTTGGAGGCATTGGTAGATTCTGAAATAGAAGGTGGTTTTATCTTCGACGTCAACGACTACCGACTCGATGCGAGCATAGCTACGCAATTGAAACGTATAAAGCAGCAATTCATCGAAAAAAATCGGCGGATTGTTTAACGAATCGATATTAATAATAAGATTATGTCTGAGAATATAAAAGTTAGCGAAGTTTCAGAAATATTGCAACAGCAATTGGCCGGCATAGATAGTCAGGTCCAGCTTGACGAGGTGGGCACTGTGTTGCAGGTGAGCGATGGGGTAGTCAGAATCTATGGATTGCGCAATGCTGAAGCTAACGAACTTCTTGAATTTGACAATGGTATAAAAGCCGTTGTGATGAACTTGGAGGAAGATAATGTGGGTGCCGTATTGTTGGGGCCTACAGACCAAATCAAAGAGGGATTCACAGTAAAGCGCACTAAGCGTATTGCTTCTATTAAAGTGAGCGAAAGTATGCTTGGACGTGTTATAGACCCGCTTGGTGATCCTCTAGACGGTAAGGGTGCTATTGATAGTAGCAATCTTTTTGAAATGCCTTTGGAACGTAAAGCTCCCGGTATTATCTTCCGTCAGCCTGTAAATCAACCGCTTCAGACCGGTATTAAGGCTATTGATGCCATGATTCCTATCGGACGGGGACAGCGTGAGTTAATTATCGGCGACCGTCAGACAGGTAAGACTGCTATCGCTATTGATACCATCATCAATCAACGAGGTAACTATGAAGCCGGCGATCCGGTGTATTGCATTTATGTTGCTATCGGTCAAAAAGGCTCTACTGTAGCTGCTATTGTAGAGACTCTTCGTAAGTATGGCGCGATGGATTATACTGTTATTGTTGCCGCTACTGCCGCTGATCCTGCGGCTATGCAGTATTTTGCTCCGTTTGCAGGTGCAGCTATCGGAGAGTATTTTCGTGATACCGGCCGTCATGCGTTGGTTGTATACGATGACTTGTCGAAACAGGCTGTGGCTTATCGTGAGGTATCATTGATCTTGCGTCGTCCATCCGGGCGTGAAGCTTATCCGGGTGATATATTTTATCTGCATTCCCGCTTATTGGAACGTGCGGCTAAGATTATCAACCAGCAGGAAGTAGCCGAGCAAATGAATGATCTTCCGGAATCGTTGAAAGGTCTCGTTAAAGGAGGTGGTTCGCTCACTGCATTGCCTATTATTGAAACGCAGGCAGGCGACGTGGCAGCTTACATTCCGACCAATGTTATTTCTATTACCGATGGTCAGATATTCTTGGATACGGACTTGTTCAATCAAGGTAACCGTCCGGCTATCAACGTAGGTATATCGGTATCGCGTGTAGGAGGTAATGCTCAGATCAAAGCGATGAAGAAAGTGGCTGGTACGTTGAAGATCGATCAAGCTCAATTCCGTGAGTTGGAAGCGTTCACCAAATTTGGTGGCGATATGGATCCTGTCACGGCAATGGCTATCAATAAAGGCCAGCGCAATACCCGTTTGCTCGTTCAGAAGCAATATAGTCCGGTATCGGTTGAAAAACAAATCGCTATATTGTATTGTGGAACACACGGATTGCTTCGTGATATACCTGTTGAAAAGGTCTCTGAATTTGAAGAACGCTACCTCCAATCTCTAGAACTCACTCATCAGCAAGATGTACTTGATGTACTGAAAGCCGGTAAGATCGACGATGATGTGATGAAGATTTTGGAAGAAACAGCGAAATCTGTTGTTAAGCAATTTATAGATTAAATAGTTTGAAACATTATGCCGTCATTAAAAGAAGTCAAAACTAGAATAAACTCTGTAACGAGTACCCGTAAGATTACCTCTGCCATGAAGATGGTTGCTTCTGCAAAACTTCATCATGCCCAGCAGGCTATTGCGGCGACACTTCCTTTTGAAGAGAAACTCAATAAAATTCTGACGAATTTCTTGAAAGGCGATGTTTCATTCAGTTCGCCTTATATTGTAGTGCGTCCGGTAGAGAAGGTTGCCATCGTCGTGTTTTCATCAAACACGTCGTTGTGCGGTGCTTTCAATTCGAATGTCATTAAACTATTCAATAAGACGGTTGACGAGTATAAATCGGTGACACCTGCGGATATCGCTGTGTATCCCGTGGGTAAGAAGATCGAGGTGGCAACTCGTAAGGAGAATTTGCTCCTTGCCGGTTCTTATCAGAAGATGGTTGAAAAGCCAGCTTATAACGAAGTAGCTGAATTGGCTAATGAGTTGTTGCAAAAGTTTGCTTCGGGCGAGATAGATAAGGTTGAACTCATCTATCATCATTTTAAATCGACGGCAATACAAAAGCTGGTTCGCACCACATTGCTGCCTATTGACGTAAACGAACTTCGCCGTAAAGCAGCTTCTGCCAAGGTGGAAAATGACCGAAAATATTTGAACGATTATATTGTAGAGCCTAATGTAGAAGAACTTATCGCTGCATTATTGCCCCAGGTAGTATGCCAGAAGCTGTTTACGGCTCTTGTCGATTCGTGTGCTTCCGAACATGCTGCCCGTACGATGGCTATGCAGATAGCTACCGATAATGCCGATGATCTGATTCAAGATCTTACCGTACAATATAATAAGTCTCGTCAACAAGCTATCACAAGCGAATTGTTAGACATCGTAGGAGGTTCTATGCAGTAATAATATATGTTATAGCAACATACTGCTATCATTATATGTTTTATCATTGCTACTTCGAGAATATTGAATAGGGCTTTACTTGGATTTCAATATTCTTGAAGTAGTTTTGTTTTTTACACCGACCGAATGTTCGTTTATAAGTGGTGATAATATCACGGATTGTCTGAGAAGCTACAGGGGCTTAAACATTGTATCAACAATGACTGTCATCGTACGAAAAAAACAAGATAAAAAAACAGACGTATGTCGCTGCCATAACTAACAGAAGTTACTGCGGTAACTAACGGAAGTTATCCTAACAACTAACGTTAGTTTCGTCAACAACATCCGTTAGTTACCGCTGCGACATACGGTTGATTTTGGGACGGTTGAAATAAAGCCACTGCCGTCGTTGTCGTATGTTAGTTTTTTCGGTGACGTCCTTATGTTTTCGGAAAAACTAACATACGACAACATTTTTAGGAGCATACGACGTTTTGGAAGGGTAAAGACAATACCGATTTGAAGTAGCCTGTTCTTACCGATACTTAAAGATACCTCCTGTGGATATGTAAAACCTTGTTTTTCTATTCTAGTTACGAAAACATTTCTGTCACAGTTACTGACTGTATATCAGACTCATACGTGCTAACGACGCCAAAATGGAACATAAAAAGCATGTCTTCTCCCAGAGAATCAATGTGTTATGATTTCTCTCGAATGGGTGCTGATAATGGGCGATACAAGGGGATAGTGAAAGTTGGCGTGCGAGAATTCTTTTTTCGACCTCGTTTTTAGAAGTGAACATGGAGAGCAAAACCGATATTATTTTAACCATACCGAGGTGATACTTTCAAATGCGCGGAATTGACGCTGTGTTTCCCCAAAATGATAACGACGAACATAAAAATTCATAAGGACGAAAATAAATGTTTGTAAGTATAAACATTTATTTTCGTCCTTATGAATTTATCGCTGTTTATCAATGGTTTACATGCGATATATCAATATTGTGATTCTGATTTGAATAACACTCGGGACGTGTAACGATAGATACGCTGAAAGACAACATTGCCGGACAATCGTCGTTGAGTCGGGGCGACGTGGGCAGCGTACTAGACAATCTGATGGAGGCAGTAGCCATGCACCTGCGCAATGGACGCATCGTAGAACTGGGCGACTTGGGCAAGATGAGTGTGCAGCATCCATTTTGAGAAGTACTTCATTTCCGACGACCGTTTTTACATCTATCCCCTATATTTTACCGGTGAGCTAACGCCAATTGCTTTTGGGCACGATATGCGTGATTGATTTGGATATCCGATAGTATTTTATTTTGGAAGTGCATTATCTCTTATTATTTTAATATTTTTCATATTTTTATCCTTCAAAACACGGTGTGGTAAAGATGTTTTATGTTTTTATGGTTAATATGATATAAAACAGAGAAATTAATTCAATTAGTTTTTTGATACAATCCGAATAACGATTATTTTTGAAACCGTTTTAGAAATAATATTTATTTAAAAGAGCTATAAATTTTAATTTAATTAAAAAGACAATGAAGAGAATTGTATTATTATTTGCCGCTGCAGCTTTGGTGCTTAGTGCCGGTGCTCAGACAGCTAAAAAGAAAGCTGTTGGCAAAAAAGCTGTTGTTGCTGCAGCTCCGGTCAGAGTGAAGTATACCGTTTCTGGAACGGCAGAAAGCTTGGCTGACGGTACGAAAGTGTATTTGGGCGTTCCTACTCGTTCGGGTTTCGATGCAATCGATTCTGCCACTGTTAAAGAAGGAAAGTATACACTGAAGTTCAATGCTCAGAAGACTGTTAAGGATTGTTCTGTTGCTAGAAAAGAAGGTAAGAAATATAGAAATGTGGCCGATGTGATTCTCGAGAATACAAATATCACGGTTAGTTCAGATAAAGAAGGTAAATCTACTGTTGTAGGAGGCCCTGAAAACAAATTGATGCAAGAGTATAAAGCTATCGGCGAACAGTATAACGCTAAGATGATGCCTCTTTATCAAATGGCTGTTGATACGACAAAGACTCGTGAAGAGCGTGTCAAAGCACGTGATGACTTTGAAAAATTGCAGAACGAACAATTCGGTGAAGTTGCTAAGTTTGTTAAGGCTAATGTTCCTTCTGGAGTTAGTAGTATCTTATTGGGCTATTACGGATCGGCATTTGATGGAGAAACCATTGATGGTATATTGGCTGAAATGAAGGCTAAATGTCCTACAGATCCTGTATATCTTCAGTATAAGAAACAACGCGAAATGGATGCCAAAGTTGCAATAGGCAAACATTATGTTGACATTGCTTTGAAAACACCGGAGGGCAAACTGATCAAAGTTTCCGATTTTGTTGGTAAAAACAAAATTACGATGATCGATTTTTGGGCATCTTGGTGTGGACCTTGCCGTGGAGAAATGCCTAACGTAATCAAGGCTTACAATGAATATAAAGACAAAGGTTTCGGCGTTGTAGGTGTATCGCTTGATAACGATGCAGCAGCATGGAAATCTGCTATCAAAAGTCTTGGAATTCCTTGGCCGCAAATGTCTGATTTAAAAGGCTGGCAGAGTGCGGGAGCTGCTCTTTATAATGTGAGAAGTATCCCAGCAACTGTACTTATTGATCAAAATGGCAAGATTATAGCTAAAGACTTACGTGGTGATGATCTTGAAGCAAAATTGAAAGAATTGCTGAAATAAGCGATTTGGTGGATAACTGAAAAAGAATCTTTCTTTCTGAGAAAGATTAAAAATAAGTATGACCTCACTAAACAATGGCTGGAAGGCTTTTGTTTAGTGAGGTTCTTGTTTTAAACAGGCATCTCGGTGGGTTTATGCTATAATAGTCGTCTACTCGATATGACATGGTCTTGCTGTATGGCAAAGTAAAATAATGCTAATGAGTGCGGTCGGCAAAGGCTTTTATTCGTACTTTTGTAGAGAAACTGTATACAATACAAACAACATAAAAAGATTTTCATGCAAATAGGTCTATTTGTTCCGTGCTATGTCGACGCGGTATTTCCCGAAGTAGGGGTGGCTACCTATAAATTATTAAAGTATTTGGGTGTCAATGTAGATTATCCGATGCAACAGACTTGCTGTGGACAGCCAATGGCCAATGCCGGTTTCGAGCAGAAGGCAGTACCTCTTGCCGCTCATTTTGAAGATATTTTTCAAGGTTATGATTATGTAGTGGCTCCTTCGGCTAGTTGCGCGGCTTTTGTCAAATTGAATTATCCCCGACTTCTGGAGGGAAAACATATCTGTCAGACGAGTGATAAAATGATGGATGTATGCGAGTTTTTGCATGATGTCCTTAAAGTTGAGAAACTTCCCGGAGTATTTCCTCACAAGGTCAGTATCCACAATAGTTGCCACGGAGTGCGCGAGCTGCATTTATCATCGCCTAGCGAGCTGAATATTCCTCGCTTTTCGAAAATTAGAGATTTATTGTCTTTGGTAGAAGGCGTTTCGGTAGTGGAGCCCGAACGGGTGGACGAATGCTGTGGCTTTGGTGGAATGTTTTCTATCGAAGAATCAGAGGTGTCTGTACAAATGGGTACTGAAAAACTGGATAGTCATATCGCTACCGGTGCCGAATATATCACCGGGCCGGATAGCTCATGCCTGATGCATTTGCAAGGCATTGCACGTCGTCAAAACAAACCGATCAAATTTATTCACGTTGTTCAAATATTAGCAGCAGGATTATGAGTACGAAACATTCCAAAGCAGCAAGTGCTTTCTTGTCAAACAAGAGTCGGGCACAGTTTCTTAACCAATCTATCTGGTATGTCAGAGAAAAACGTGACAACGTGGCTATGCAGCTTGTAGAGTGGGAAGAACTGCGCGAACTTTCGAGTTCTATAAAACGTCATACTGTAACTCATCTAGATACCTATCTGGAACAATTCGCCTCTCGGGCAGAAGCCAATGGAGTGGTTGTACATTGGGCGAAAGATGCCAACGAACACAACAAAATCGTTTATGATATATTGCAGCAGCATGGCGCGAAGAAGCTTGTGAAGAGTAAGTCTATGCTGACAGAAGAGTGTCATTTGAATAATTATCTGATAAACAAGGGTATTGATGTCGTAGAAACAGATTTGGGAGAACGAATTTTGCAATTGATGCAGGTAGCTCCTTCACATATTGTAATGCCGGCCATTCATCTCAAACGTCAGCAGGTAGGCAAACTGTTCGAAGATAAACTTGGTAGCGAATCAGGTAATAGTGATCCTACTTATCTGACGCGTGTAGCAAGGCTTCATCTTCGCAATGAGTTTATGACGGCCGATGCCGGACTGACAGGAGCCAATTTCGGTGTGGCGGCTACGGGCGATGTAGTTGTTTGTACCAACGAGGGTAATGCCGATATGAGTACTTCCTTGCCACCATTGCATATTGTCTCGATGGGTATCGAAAAAGTTATTCCTGATTATCGTTCATTAGCTGTTTTTACCCGATTGTTGGCTCGCTCTGCAACAGGACAGCCTTCGACTACGTATACGTCGCATTTTCGTAAAGCTCGTTCGGGTTGCGAAATGCACATCGTATTAGTAGACAACGGGCGTAGTGATATACTTGGAAACCCGCAGCATTGGGAAACGCTGAAGTGTCTGCGCTGTGGAGCATGTATGAATACTTGCCCTGTATATAGACGAAGTGGCGGATACTCCTATACTTATTTTATACCGGGCCCTATCGGGATAAATTTGGGTATGTTGCGTTCCCCCCGCGTGTATAGCGATAATGTATCTGCTTGTTCGTTATGTTGTTCTTGCGACAATGTTTGCCCTGCAAAAATAAACCTTTCCGAGCAGATCTATTTTTGGCGTCAGGGATTGGATGCGATTCATAGGGCAGACCCCATGAAGAAGATTATTTCAAGTGGATTGAAGTATCTTTACGGGCATCCCGCCCTCTATTATATGGGCTTGAGATATGCTCCACTTATCAATCGTTTGCCACGCAATATATTGTATAATAGGTTAAACGCTTGGGGGAAAGGACGCGAATTGCCAACTTTTGCCCGGAAGTCTTTTTCTGAAATGTGGAAGAAAGGAATTGTCAGATAACGCAAAAAAAAGAATACACAATGAATAGTAAAGAAAGCATACTGTCGAACATTAGGAAAAATAGTTGTGCCGATTATGAAATGCCGGATATTGCTGTAAAGGGCGTACATTATGATGATTCGCTACAACAGTTTATCGATATGACGAAAGCCGTAGGGGGCAACGCTCATGTCGTACAAGTCGGTGAAAATATAAACGATTTAATTCGTTCTTATTATTCTGAAGCCGTAAACATTGTTTCTAATCTGCCGGAAGTGACAATTGCAACGGGTAACCCCGACACAGTTGTGAAGCCGCAAGATTTGGACGGAACGGATGTTGCCGTCGTACGTGGTGAGCTAGGAGTGGCCGAGAATGGATGCGTATGGATTCCACAAGCGGTGAAAGAGAAAGCTGTTTACTTTATTGCAGAATATTTGGTGATTCTTCTTTCTGCCGACAAGATAGTGGACAATATGCATGAAGCGTATGATATGCTCCGATTTAACGATTATGGCTTTGGTACTTTTATTTCTGGTCCATCGAAGACTGCCGATATAGAGCAAGCGCTCGTCGTCGGAGCTCAGAGTGCCTGTGGCGTCACGGTATTCATATTGAATGCATAACAGTCGATAAGCCGTTCACTTTATTCTCTTCGGAGAAGATTCCTATAAAAATAGAGTGTACTGAGCAAGTCTTTTTTATGCTGCTCAGTACACTCTTTGATATAAAAACATGATCAAATAGATGATGGTGCCTTAATCGTTCTGTAGCTCATTTTCTATTCGGATGGCTGCTGGGAAAATGATATTGTTTTCGAGGTGAATATGTTCATTCAGATTTATTTCGAATAACTTTATTTTCGAAAGTAACAACTTGTAGCCGTTACATGCATCTTCCGGAATACGGTAATTGTTTGTAAGCTGATTGATTCTCTTGTAACGTTCTCCTTCGTTCGAATGATCAGACATCATTGCTTCTATCGGATGAGAAACACTACCGCAATGGATAGGCTCTATATACAGCCCATTGTCGGCGGCTTCGAACAGACGATAGAGATAGGGGAATAGGATTTCCTCTTCTTTCGAAAGATGTAATTCCAAATCTTGCAACGAATGCTGAAAAAGTGTTCTTACCTCCGTCAGTTCTGGATGTGCCGCACCGTGTTTTTCGACTACGGTATCGAGCAGTCTCAATATATCCGGTCCTTCTCTTCGAATGCCCCGATGATGAATTTTGAGCACATAATCGATAAGCAGATCATAAGGCCAATGGCTGAAATCTGCACCAGTTGATGTGGGGCCATTGGTCGATTCCAATTCTTTCGATATATTTTCGATGGGAACTTGGGCTTTAGCGCAAGCTTCCTCGAAATCTACATTCCCGTGGCAGCAAAAGTCTATGCCGTATTTTCTGAAAATATCGGCTGTTGTAAAATTCTCTGCAACGATAGCTCCAATTGTTTTATTTTTTAGTTCCATGATAATTAATTTATTTAGTGATTTTCTTTCTAAGCAGAATGTAGTTCTCTCACTCTTTCACCCACTGCATATCTTGGTCTACATCACTTATTGCTCCGATATGAAATGTATCGATCAGGACATTGAGTACTGCGGGTGATATGAAGGCGGGTAGGGTTGGCCCCAGATGTATTTCTTTCACTCCAAGGCTAAGCAGAGCGAGCAATACGATCACTGCTTTTTGCTCGTACCAGGCAATGTTGTAGACAATCGGTAGTTCGTTGATGTCATTGAGTCCAAATACTTCTTTCAGCTTTAAGGCAATGACGGCAAGAGAATAACTGTCGTTGCATTGTCCGGCATCGAGTACACGTGGAATGCCGTTGATATCTCCCAAACCTAATTTATTGTACCGGTATTTGGCGCAACCGGCAGTAAGAATAACGGTGTTTTGAGGTAACGATTTAGCAAACTCTGTATAGTAATCGCGGTTCTTCATTCGGCCATCACAGCCTGCCATCACCACAAACTTACGGATGGCGCCGCTCTTTACGGCATCTACTATCTTGTCGGCCAATAGCAATACTTGGTTGTGAGCAAATCCTCCAATGATTTCACCGTGTTCTATTTCTGTTGGCGACGAACATTCTTTGGCCAATTCAATTACTTTTGAAAAATCTTTATGTCCGTCCGATTCTGTCGGAATATATTCGCAACCGGGGTAGGCTGTAGCATTGCAAGTAAACATCCGCTCCATATAGTTGGCATTCTTTAGCGGCGGAACAATACAGTTGGTCGTGAAAATAATGGGGCCGTTGAAAGAAGAGAATTCTTCACGTTGGCGCCACCACGCATTGCCATAGTTGCCTACAAAGTGGCTGTATTTCTTAAAAGCCGGATAATAGTGTGCTGGAAGCATTTCGCCATGTGTATAAACATCTACACCGGTTCCTTCTGTTTGTTTTAATAGATCTTCGATGTCGTGCAAATCGTGACCGCTAATTAATATCCCGGGGTTATTGCCAACACCAATGTTTACTTTCGTTATTTCCGGATTACCGTAGCGAGTTGTGTTTGCCTTGTCGAGCAGTGCCATCGTTTGTACGCCCACCTCACCGGTGCGAAGTACTAAGGCTGTCCATTCTTCCACACTCTGATCTTTTGTTGCAATTGTGGCTAGTGTCTGCTGTATGAAAAGATGGATAGACTCATCATCGAAACCTAACCGCATGGCGTGTTCCAGATAAGCAGCCATACCTTTCAACCCGTAAATAATAAGCTCTTTCAGAGAACGTAGGTCTTCGTTCGGTTCGCTTAGTATGCCTACCTTAGCCGATTGTTCTTCTATGGTCGACTTGTCACCGTTCCATGTCATTTCTTCTACTTGCGGGTAGGCTATATTCTTTTCATTAAGCTTCGAAATCAATTCGTCTCTGTATTTTAAACCCGAATAAACTCGGCTCAATATGCTCTCGCTATCGAAATTGGCATTGGTGATGGTCGAAAAGAGCGCATCTGCAACATAATGATTGACAGGTGTCTCTACTGCTATTCCATTCGCTCTGCACAAATCGGCTGCAATGCTTACACCTTTTGTTACAAATAACAGTAAATCCATATAGCGAGCCGTTGTAGCATCTTTACCGCAAACGCCTTTTAATATACAGCCAGTTCCTTTCATCGTTTCCTGGCATTGAAAACAAAACATACTATTTTCCATACTCGAATAATTTTTTGATCATTATTATTATTATTTTTGTACAAAAGTAGAGAAGTCTATTCTTCGAAACTGTCACATTTGTTACGCCGATCATTAAAAAAACAAAACAATGGATATATCCGTATTAAAGCGAACACCTTTATTTGATGGAATGGATGAGCAAGAGATATTGCCTTTCTTGTTTTCTCCCGATCATGCTCTCCGAAAATATAAGGCTGGCGAATTTATTGCTATGCAAGACGAAGCATGCCGTTCGCTGTTGTTGCTCTGTAGTGGCAATGCGCGTTCGCAGATGGTGAGTAGTGAGGGGAAACAGCTTACGGTGAGTACACTTTCGGCTCCTCTGTTACTTGCTCCTGCTTTTGTCTTTTCTTCGGTCAAACGTTTTCCTGCCAATATTGAGGCCATCGACGAATGCGAGGTATTAGCAATGAACAAAGAATCTTTTTTGCGTTTTATCAGAGAATATCCGTTAGCAATGAACAATTTCTTGCAATTGGTATCCGATCGGGTATTGATGCTATCGAAAAAGTTGAAAGAATTTGCTTTGCAAAGTCTGAAGTCTCGTCTTATTAATTATTTGAGGCTTCATCATTCGCTTATATCTCAGACAGAAACGGCACAAATATTGGGAGTCGCCCGTCCTTCTCTTTCTCGAGCACTCTCGGAGTTGATTGCTGAAGGATGTATTAAAATGGAAAACAAAGAAGTCTGGATAGACGAGTCTAAAGCTGCCAAATATAGATTGTAGGCCAAAGGCTAATTAATAGATGTCGTCCGTGGCGTCTTTTTTATTCGTTGGCATTGTTGTATTCCTGATGATGAGTTTTGCCAACTTCTTACCGGCGTTTCTAAAACCGTCTCCCATCAGATTGGCCAAGGTTCCGAATTGGCCTCCTTTTGCTGAAAGATTTATTTTTGTCAGAACATCTTCTGAACCCACTTTCGTTAATAGAATGACAGCAGTCATGTTTCCCTTATTGGTAAAGCTCTTTGCTTTTATGATCGCTTGATAATTGGCCGATTCGGATTTTCGACATTGAAGGGGTATCCCTTTTTTAATAAGGGTTTCGTTAAAGCTGCATACAAATTTCGCCGAAATTTCTTTTTGAGCCAGTGCAAGCCACTTTTCACCTCTTTCTATATCTTTATATTTTGCAGATAGAAAATCTTTGGTTGTCATCCCTTCGATTTCTGTTTCCGAAAAATCGAATGTTAATGCAAGGTTTCTTTCATTGTTCAGGAAACCCAAAGAGCCATTAATTAGGTCTTGGGCATTAACTGTACCCATAAGTCCAAATAGGGACATAACTAGTAAAATGATTTTCTTCATAGCTATTGTTTTTTATCGTTGGTTCTTTTCTTTGATTACAAATATAATCATTTTAGTGAAAAGTTTCACTCTCCCAATTAATTTTTTTTACTTGAGTTTATATTCAAAAAATAGTTGTGCTCAAATGAGTAATTGTTATGGAAATGCCCAAAGCACTAATTAAAATACGCCAAATGCCATATTAAAATCTAGCCAAATGTAATATACAACACTTTGCGTGCAACCCATTTTTCAAGGTGAACAGTTCTCGGCATTCTGATACTTTTTTATCCGAACATGAGTGGCAGACCCTTGTAGGGTGCTATTTTCGTTCTCTATTCAGCTTCCAAATGTAAACCGAACAGAACACAGCACAAGGAGAGTATGCGCAACACATTGATAGACAGCGAGAAATTCATAAGGACGAAAATAAATATTTATACTTACAAACATTTATTTTCGTCCTTATGAATTTTTGTGTTCGTCCTTATCATTTTTCAAAAGCACAGTTTCTATTTTGTGTATCTGAAGTGCCACTGAGGTGTGGATAAAAAAGTATCAGAATGCCGAGAACTGTTCATCTTGAAAAACAGCTTCTGCATAACCCGCTATCGAGATCCATACGTTTTCAAAAAAACTTAAGGACATCACCGAAAAAACTAACATACGACGATTTTTCATTCAATAGAAGATGTTTTGATTTATTGTACAAATAATACCATTTTGGTGATTACACATTTACAATTGATGTTATTTTTGACAAATATCACATAATTAGTTATTTATTTTATAAATTTGCGCCCAAAATAAGATTGAGACATTGAAATGATTTCTAAACCAATTCAAGCGGAAAAAGAGTTGAAAGAGCTAATGAATAAGTATTACTCACAGTTGTGTGTAGTATCTGTTCAATATACGGATTCATTAGAAATTGCAGAAGACATTGTGCAAGATGTTTTTCTTCGCTTTTGGGAGGACAATAAATTATTGTCTGTCGAAACGAATTCGAAAGCTTACCTGTTTCGTTCTGTACGCAATGCCTCTATCGACTATATTCGTAAAAACAACTATCGCGTTTTTACTGATATTGAAGAAGCCAATTTAATCTCCGAAGAAGAAATTAGCGAAGAAGAACTCTCTTTGCAATACGAACGTTTATATCGAATTATTAGCCAATTGTCGCCACAAGAACGGGCGGTATTGAATGCAATCGTTGTTGAAAATAAACGCTATAAAGAGGTTGCCGAAGAAATGAATATTTCTGTTAATACGGTAAAAACTTATTTTGCCAGAGCGTTAAGAACTTTAAGAAAAGAACTGCCTCTTTCAATTTTATTAATTCTTTTGTCACCCAAATAAACATTTATTTCGTCAATATGGTATAAAATAAAATAATACGACCATGTTGACTGCAGAAATTATAGAATTATTAAATAAATACAGGCATCATTCGATTTCACAGGCTGAACTCGAACAGCTCAGGTCGTGGATGGAAGAGTCTGATGAAAACAAGCGTTTACTCAATCTTTATATTAAGTATTATAAAGTTGTAGAGCGTTGGGATACCTATCAGTATACCGATGCAACATTGGCGTTTGATAACGTAAAAGAACGCCGTCGGTTGAAGGTGCGTCGTTTAATCATTCGTCGAGTTTCTGCTGTTGCTGCTTGTTTATTGCTTTTAATCGTGGGTACTACTTGTCTATATTATTATGGAAATCGTTCGTCATCCATAACTCCCTATTCGCGACTTGAAAAGACTGTTTTGCTTACCAATGCCAATGGTAAGCAGCAAGTGCTGAAAAATGGTGGCGAGCTTATTTGCGATACAACGATCGATAAAGATGCTCCTATTCAGTATAATACCATTAAAACGGAGCCCGGAGGTAATTTCAAGTTAGTGTTGCCCGACCATTCTGTCGTGTGGCTTAATTCGAACACAACCTTCCGTTATCCTACGAAGTTTGTAAAAGAGCGTCGGGTGGAATTGATCGGAGAAGCATTTTTCGACGTAGCTCACAATGGTTTAACCTTTATGGTCAATGCTGCGGGTAATAATGTTCAAGTAATGGGTACACAGTTCAATATTTCGGCTTATCCGATGCGCAATATGACGGCAACGCTGGTAAGGGGCAAAGTGAAAGTCTCTAATCGCATATCCGATAAAATATTGACACCCGGACAGCAAGCTGTAATATCATCGTCTTCGACAGTTATTTCGATTCGAGAAGTCGACACTGCTATTTATACATCGTGGATAACCGGAGTCTTTGACTTTAACGATGCACCTCTTCAGAATATTATGGAACAATTGAGCGAATGGTACAATATGGATGTCATCTACGAACCCGAATCGCTGCGCAATATTCATTTCACCGGAAGTCTTTATCGCGATAAGTCATTGGATTATTCATTAGAGATAGTAGAATATGTATCTGACGTACGTTTCCGTAAAGAATCGGGGAGACTCATTGTATACAAAAAATAGTAAAGAAAATATATTTGGCCAATATAATATCAAGTTTAACCCAAACAGAAAAATGTTTATGAAAAAAGTGAATGGAAAATGGAGAGAAAAGGTAATGCTACCAAGTCGTTGGTTTGTCATTGTTTTGTTCTTTTTGATTGCTACGAATGCTTGGTCCGAAACTCATAACAAAACTGTGACTATCAAAAGGACTAATATTACAGTAGTTGCAGCTTTTGATACGATAAAGCAACAGACTGGAGCGTCTATCGTCTATCAAGAAGATGCGATCAATAAGGATATACGCTTGAATCTCGATTTGATCAACGTCCCTTTGAAAACTGCTATTGAAGCTGTGTGCAACCCTGCGGGATTGGAATATACATTGCGTGATAATTATGTTTTAGTAAAAAAGAAAGTAGTAAAGAATGTCGTAAAAAAAAGTCCGATGGTTGCCCAATCCGAATCGTCCAATCGCCGAACAGTAACAGGCTTGGTAGTAGACGAAAAGGGTGAACCGCTAATCGGCGTTAATGTTACTCTTGTTGGGACTAAATATGGAGACGTGACCGATATAAACGGACGCTTTTCTCTGGCTGCTTCTGCTCATGCCAAACTCTTATTTTCGTATGTGGGTATGGTTAGTTGTACCATTAATATAGGAAACGACACCCACCTTAAAATTACGATGAAAGAGGATAATGCCATGATGAATGAAGTGGTTGTCACCGGTTACCAAAATATTCAGAAACCCAAGATGACGGGTTCGGCCGTAACCATAAGCAGCGACAAACTGATGCAGCGCTACACATCTAACTTGCTATCTAACCTGGAGGGGCAGGTAGCAGGTCTCTCCACCTACGGTGGTGAATTGAAGGTGCGTGGTACCTCATCGCTATACGCCGAGACATCACCCCTTCTGGTAGTGGACGGTCTGCCCATCGAGGGACGTCTGGAGGACCTGAACCAGTATGACATACAATCGATCAACGTGCTTAAAGATGCTGCCGCAACTGCTATCTACGGTGCACGCGCCTCCAATGGCGTGATTGTAATCACCACTAAGAATGCTAATCAGCGCGGCAAGATTGATGTTGCCTTTAATGCCAATCTGTCGCTGAAGGAGAACCCTATTATGGACTACAACAGCAACTTCTATATGAATGCAGCGCAGCAGGTGACCAAGGAGTCTGAATACTATGACTACTACTTCTTTAGCGGTGCCATTACCGACCCCGTGGGGAGCACCCTTTCGGGCTACAACTTCGGTAACGGTCCGGTATCTCCTTTGAACTACGCTTACTACCGTGCTGCCAAGGGTGAAATTACCATGGATGAATTGGGCAAAATCAAAACCCAGCTAAGTGGCAACAACTATGCCAAGGAGTATGCTGACGCTGTATATAAGCAGCAAGTACTACAGGAGTACAACTTGTCGCTGCGCAGCCGTTCGGAGAAGAGTCAGAACAATGTGACCCTGAACTACCAGTACGACAATGCCGGTACCATCAATACCATGTACCAGCGCTTCACTGCCAACTACAAAGGTTCGTTCGATGTCACCAAGTGGATGACCGCCAACCTGAGTATCAACAGCGTATATAATAAGAGTCGTGAACGTGGATACGATGCTACATCGAATGCCAACAATGTATGGACCCACAGTGCGTATGAGTCTTTGTACGACGCGAACGGCAACATACGCAAAATGTACGGTGTAAGCGAGGGTAACGAACTGTGGCAAGGTGGTGGATACGGCACGCTTGACCTCTCTAGTAACCCCATCGACGAGTTCTATAACAATACCGAGACTACTAACCGTCTGCACATGCGCTACCATGCCGACTTGCAGTTCCGCATCTGGGACGGCTTGACGGCCAACGTGCAAGGCATATACGAGTATGACCAAAACACCAACGAGTGGCTGGCTACTGAAGATAGCCATCCCGCACGCGTGATCAAGAATGCATACTGCAACTACGACGCATCAACTGGCACGATGTCTTATATGACTCCCGAGACGGGCGGTTTCCGTCGTACCCGCAATACCAACGGTCTGTACTGGACTACTCGTGGACAGCTGAACTACTCAAAGACCTTCGGAAAGCACGAGGTGAATACCTTGGCAGGTTTGGAGTTCCGTCAGACCAAGTACAAAGGCAGCAATTCGTTGCTGCTGGGTTACGATGACCAACTACAGACCGGTTCTGCTGTCACCGTGAATTTCCTGGACCTCTATAATCAGCAATACAGCCCCTACTATAAATCGAACCTCAATCCCTACGATGCACGTAACTATGCCTTTATCCCTTACATCAAGAATTCAATGGATAACATAAGAGAGGTCGTGCATCGCTTTGCTTCCGGTTATGCAAACCTGACATACACCTACGACTCGCGCTACAATGCCTTCGCATCGTTCCGCAAGGACTATTCGGATGTATATGGCCTCAACGCCAAATACCGCGGTAAGCCCCTGTGGTCAGTGGGTGTGGCATGGAACATGGAGCAGGAGGACTTCCTAAAGAACGTGAAACCCATCAACTACCTGAAGCTGCGCTACAGCTACGGTGTCACCGGTAACATCTACCAGGGTGCCACTAGCTACATGACGGCAACAACAGGTTCGCTGAACAGCTACACCAAGTTGCCTCTTGCAACCATCGACTCGCCTGCGAACCCAAACTTACGCTGGGAGCAGACACGTACTTCAAACCTGGGTGTAGATTTCTCGCTGATGACAAATCGTATACGTGGTAGTATCGACTATTATCACAAGTCGGCAAAAGACGTATTCTCTAATAAGAGTCTTGATCCCACTAGTGGTTTCACCTCTATGTTCGTCAATACGGCTGATATGAACAACAATGGTATTGAGGTACAAGTGACTGCCGACTGGTTCCGTCCAAACATGCGTAAGGCTTTCGGATGGAGCACTAGCTATACCCTGGCTCACAATAGCAACAAGGTGACCAACGTGGAGAACCCTTCAATGTACGCCTACCAGTTGCTGAGCAACCGCTTCGTGAAGGGTTATCCTGCAAGTGCATTGTGGTCTTACAAGTTCGCAGGCATAGATGACGGTAAAATCAGTGGCCCCGGTGAGACTCTGTGGTACGGCGCCGGCGGCGCCATCTCTCACAGTGTGCAGAATGCCAGCACCGATGTCATGGAATACAGCGGCCAGACAGATCCTAAAATAATTATGGGCATGGATAACCGCTTCGAGTGGAATGGTATCTCACTATCAGTGATGATGGTGTACTACGGTGGTCATGTCATGCGCTGCTTGCAGGAGACCGAGCGCGGACAAGGTTCAATGTCGGGTGCTCTGCCCAGCTACCTAGTGAATTCATGGACACCCCAGCACCCAACCTCAACCCCCGGTTTCGGACAGTATGGTTCTACCTCCATCGGCAACGAGTCATACTACGGCAATAACAGCATTTACAATGCTTCGTTCCTAAAGATACGCAACATCGTGCTGGGCTACGAGTTACCCAAGGAGATGCTGCATCATCTGTCTTTAAACCGATTGGCATTCAACATCCAGGTTGACAATCCCAAGGCTCTTTGGACAGCCAATAAGAAGGGGATAGATCCCGAGACTCTGGGCGTACGCACACGCTCCAACTATACATTCAGTATTTTTGTAAACTATTAATTTACGACAATGAAAAAATCATTATATGGTATGATGCTGGCAGGTCTACTTGGCGTGACCTCTTGCTCGAACTTTACTGACATCCAGCCTAAGGGAGTGAATACGCTTTCTACTACGGATCAGTTAGAGCTGCTATTCAACAACGAAATAACACTCGACATCAGAGACCTGCAGAGCATCGGTGGCGATATAGTCTCTGGTACAAACAACATTCCTGCGGATATGACCATGGAGAACAAGGAGCGCAACACGCTGCTCTTCGGTTACTACGATGACTCCAAGTCCTTGGAGCGCTTAAAGAGTCTCACTTCCAGCGACAGCTACTATAGCAGTTGCTATAGTTGGGTTGGCCGCATTTGCAACCCGGTTCTCAATCAGGTAGGTGTGGCTAAAGGTGATGATAGCAAGAAGGCGGCTCTGACTGCCGAGGCTAAAGCCCTGCGCGCCTTTGCACACTTCATGATTGCCGTAAAATTTGCCAAGGCTTACACTCCAACTACTGCATCACAGGAGCAGGGTATAATCTACATGACCGAGACCAAGGACATCCAGACTCCCCAGAAGCCCAGCACCCTAAAGGAAAGTTACGACCAGATGTTGGCCGACGTGAATGCAGCTATTAACTCTGGCGCAATGCCTAAGAAGCAAACGGCTAAGACACGCTTTACCCTAGGAGCAGCCTATGCCCTGAAGGCACACATCCTAATGGCTATGCAGCAGTATGCAGAAGCAACGAGTGCAGCGAAGGCCTCACTCGAGGAAAACAGTAGCCTGCTAGACTACTACAGCAATACCCACAAGGAGAACGGATGGGGCGCCTTCATCCATTATCCCGGCGACTGGTCATACGATGTATGCACTCCCAACTGTTTAAAGGACGTAGAGACGCTGTTCGCTATCCCCGACTACCTGATCGGCATGTGGGGTGAGTCCGCAATAGAAAAGTACGTGGAACCGGGTTATGGACGCTTCACCCTTACTCCTCGCACCAAGGTACAGTATCTGGGCTTCGAAGCTATGATACCCGGTTATGATCAGAGTCTGAACATGATTGGCATTCGCGGATGGGATTCTCCCTATAATATGCCTGGCGTGAACATGGAGTACCGCAATATTGCCGGTCTCACAGTGCCCCAGATGTACATTCTATTGGCCGAATGCAGCGTACGCGATAACAAGGTGGACGATGCCATGGGTTATCTAGACAAATTGCGTCAAAACCGTTTGCCTGCAGACACCTACCAGCCCCTCAAGGGAACTGTAAGCAGCATAACAGACGCCATAGAAAAGGTAAAGCAGGCTTCGTTCAGCGAGAACCTGTGGACATGTTGGAACTTCATCCAGCGCAAGCGCTGGAATGTGGAACAGGCATGGCAGACAACCTTAACCCACGACTACAGCAGCATAGGCTTCGGTATTCGTACCCTGCGTCCCGAATCTGGCCTGTGGGTATTCCCATATCCTATCTCCGTTGTCGAGGCTAATCCCTATATCAACTAAAAAGGACACCTCCTATACACAAAAGAGACACTACGAAATTATTAAATAATATAATATTTTTGTTTGTAGTTTAATTTTTTTAGTAATTTTAGAACGTTAAATATAAATATCATTTATAAAAATGAAGAAAACATTAGTCCTTGTGGCTGGTTGGTTACTGATGGCCAGTAGCGCAATGGCCCAGAGTTCAATTGAAGTAAAATTGAGTGATCTGAAGACTGACCGAATAGTGGTAGAACTTGTCAACCCGAAGTTCCAGGGTATCGAAAAGAAAGATACGCTGAAGGTCAATAAAGGTAAATTCACCTATACACTGGAGGGAAGCAAGGCCCGTCTGGCGATCTGCAACATGGACACTCCCAAAGGTAAGAAGTCTCTCAGCTTATACATGGTTCCTGGCGAGAAGGGCGTGTTGAAGGGAACCATCGACCAGGCAACCTGGAGCGGAACGGCCTTCTATACGGATTTGGCAACCCTGGAGGCACAGACCCACGATCTAAAGGCAAAGCTGGACCAGTTGACTGCCGACTACCACCGCAAGATTGAGGCTGGAGCCAATGCTGACTCGCTGGATAAGGTGATTGATCCGCTGTATAATGCCGTCAACAAGAATTTGGACGACGTTAAGACAGCCTTCATCAACAGTCATCCCAACAGTGGCGCCGGCGTCACCGTTCTTCCCGGCTTGCAGAAGGAAGAGGAAGCATTGAAGACCTTGCACAGTGTTGAGGAGAGTGGCACATGGAGTAATTTCATAGACTTTGTCAAGGCAGGCATTGAGCGTGCAAAGGTACTTAGCGAAAATGCTAAGAATGTAGAGACCGGCAAGATTGCTCCCGACTTCACTTTACAGGACCTAGATGGCAAGAATCTGACTCTTAGCAGCCTGCGTGGCAAGTATCTGGTACTAGATTTCTGGGGCAGCTGGTGCGGATGGTGCATTAAGGGCTTCCCCGAGATGAAGAAGTACTATCAGAAGCATGCGGGTAAGTTCGAAATTCTGGGTATAGACTGCAACGATACGCAAGACAAGTGGAAGGCTGCCGTCCAGAAGCATGAACTTCCTTGGAAGCATGTGTATTGTCCTAGCAGCGCTGATGTGCTGAAGAATTACGCCATATCAGGTTTCCCCACGAAGATAATCATTGACCCCGAGGGGCATATCGTCAGGACCGTCGTGGGCGAGAACCCGGCCTTCTATCAGTATTTGGATGAACTGCTGAAATAAAACCTCCCCGAGTTCTTGCTAGAACAGAAGAATTAAACCAACTTTTTCCATAGTATTAATATAAAACCTTAGTTCGGGATAAGTCATTAGACTTCTTTTAGCATGTGGAAAAATCAACCGTATGTCGCAGCGGTAACTAACGGATGTTGTTGACGAAACTAACGTTAGTTGTCATGGTAACTTCCGTTAGTTACCGCAGTAACATACGGTAGTTATGGTTGCGACATACGCCTGTTGTCTGGGCATTATACTCATACCGTAATTGAGATTGGTTTTTACATACATCTCAATCGTAGAAACGCTTTGATTTATTGATTCTATTGATATTTCAGTCCTTTCATATAAAGAGGATAAACTGCAACTGGAAGTTTGTGAATGATTATCGGCAAAGTGACGCAAATTTGGAAGGAATTTGCTGTCTTCGCCTTTATTAGGAGAATTTGACATGACTTTTCGAACTCTTTGTTTGGAAACTTTAAGTTACGGGAAAGCAGACAAAATCCTAATATCTTTTTAATAAAGTGTGATAAAACGATGCTTTTATCACACTTTTTCTTTCGAAATGTTGTGATATGAAAGATGATGGATTGATGTTTTTTTGTCTTTTTCAACTAAAGTGCAAAAGATCCACCAAATTCAGTACACCTCAACCTATGTTTGGCCCTCTAACTTTTATAGTGTGAACCATAGCGTTTCACCTATTTCTTGTCTCTTTGATGGGATTAAAAGTACTCTATTATAAAATAGAGATAGGGACTTGATGTCGAATAGGAGAGTATCAAATTTTAAAGTGATTAAATCAGATAAGTAAACAGGTTTCCTCATTCTTGTTCTATTTTTGCAGCTAGAAATCTGTTACTGTGATTATTTATGAAAAATAGATATTCGTTTGTTATCTTTACTGCCAGAAAAATAGTATACTCATTTTTTATAGTTTCTAAAATGAATAAGAATATGGATTTAGAACGATATTTCAAGAAGTTTATCCTGATTTTGTTGCCAATGTTGTTTGCTGCCGAATCTTATGGTAGGTTGGCTGCTACATCCCCCGTGAAGCAGAGGCTTCATCTGACTCAATATGTAGATCCGTATATTGGTTCTGCCGGACATGGACATGTATTTGTCGGAGCGAATGTTCCTTTTGGAATGATACAGTTGGGACCGACTAATATTTCTACCGGATGGGATTGGTGTTCCGGATACCATTATTCGGATTCGACGATATTGGGTTTTGGGCACATGCATCTGAGTGGAGTTGGGACTGGCGACTTGGGAGATATTGTTTTAATGCCTGTAACGGGAGATGTTGTTCTGAAAAAGGGGATACAAGGAGATCAGACTTCCGGAATTTATTCGTTATTCAATAAAAAGACGGAGAGGGTGTCTCCCGGATATTATGCGGTTCATTTGGATCGATATAATGTAGATGTTGAACTGACTGCTACAAGTAGAGTAGGGTTTCATAAATACACGTATGCCGGAGAGTCGGCATCAGATCCTCGTGTCGTATTTAATCTTGAGGCGGGTATTGATTGGGATAGTCCTCTGGCAGGTTTTATTGTTCAGGAGAACGATTCTGTGATTTCGGGCTATCGCTATTCTACCGGATGGGCTAAAGATCAACGAGTCTATTTTACTGCTGTATTTTCGGAACCGATCGCTCGTTTCATGGTGTCTGACTCTACGGCTATTCAAAAAGGAACCAGCCTTACTTCTGAGAAAACCTATGGTGTGGCCTACTTTAAACCGAGTGCTGCAAAAAAGGTCGTATATGTAAAAGTGGCAATATCGGCAGTTAGTATTGATGGAGCAAAAAAGAATCTCATGGCCGAACTACCTGGATGGAATTTTGACCAAGTAAGAGATCATGCGGATAACGCTTGGGACAAAGAACTCAACAAAATAAAAATCTCTTCATCCGATTCTTCTATCATGCGTATGTTTTATACAGGTCTGTATCACACTATGATTGCTCCTTCTGAGTTTTGCGACGTCGACAGTTGCTATTATGGCTCTGATCAGAAAACACACAAAGCAAAGAACTTCATCAACTATACAACTTTCTCTCTTTGGGATACTTATCGTGCTGCTCACCCATTAATGACTCTTATTCATCCGGAGAGAATGGCCGATATAGTGAATACGATGTTGAATATCTATAAGGAACAGGGCAAGTTGCCGGTATGGCATCTTGTGGGAAATGAGACGAACGCGATGGTTGGAAACCCTGCCGTACCCGTAGTTGCAGATGCTTATTTGAAAGGATATGGGGGATTTGACAAAGATTTGGCATACGAGGCAATGAAGAAATCTCAGATGCTTGACGAGAGAGGACTTAAGGAATATAAGAAATGGGGATTTTTGCCTAATGATACGATGACACAATCGGTGGCGAAGGGAATGGAGTATGCCATTGCCGATTGGGCATTGGCTCAGGTTGCTAAAAAAAGAAATGCAAGCGGCGATTATGCCTATTTTATAAAAAGAAGTAATTCATTTAAAACTTATTTTGATAAAAGCATCGGTTTTGTTCGTGGAGTAGATTCGTGTGGGCGATTCGATACAAAACCTTTAGATCCATTTTTATCTGTTCATCAGAAGAACGATTATACCGAAGGCAACGCCTGGCAATATACGTGGCTCGTTCCTCAAAATATTCAGGGGTTGGTAAGATTGTTTGGTAGTGAAGCTAAGTTTGTTTCTAAACTGGATTCTCTGTTTATCGTAAATGGTAGTATGGGACCCGATGCATCGATTGATATCTCGGGCCTGATAGGTCAGTATGCGCATGGTAACGAACCGAGCCACCATATCGCTTATATGTATTCCTTTGTGGGGCAGCCGTGGAAAACAGCGGCAAAGGTTAGGGAAATAATGACGACCTTGTATTCTGATAAGCCCGACGGAATTTGTGGTAACGAAGATGTCGGACAGATGTCTGCCTGGTATGTCTTATCGGCATTGGGATTTTATCAGGTAGCTCCTGCCGGAGGAATATATGTATTTGGAAGTCCTATTATCGATAAGGCTTCAATAAAAGTGAAGCAGGGTAAGGTATTCCATATTAGTGTATTGAATAATAGTGAGAAAAACAGATATATCAGAAAAGTTTATCTCAATGGAAAGAGTTATAATAAATCTTATCTGAAATTTGAAGATATAATGGCTGGGGGAAATCTGGTATTTGAAATGGGAAATACTCCTTCGGCGACCTTTGGAGTGAAAGTGTGTGATAGACCTAGAACGATTCAGTAGTTTATTTATTTCCTAAAAATCGAAACTCGAAAGATATGCAGAAAAGAAATTTAATTTGTGTCTTAGTGCTCCTTTTTTATACGTTGAGTGTCAATTCTCAAATCCAGAAAGGTAAAGGGTATCCATCTAAAGATCCTCGTATGGATGTTTTATCTCATTTTGTTCATCCTCCAAAGGGTTATGGAAATATACCGTATTTTTGGTGGGATGGAGATAGTCTGGATATAAAACGCTTGCACGAGCAACTTGATATACTTTCTTCTTCTGCTACCGATGGTTTTTCGGTGAGCTATATTCATCAAGATCCGGACGTAGATATTGAGGCTCATAAGAATGGGTACGGATTGTTTGGCAAAACGGATGGAGGAAAGCCTTCTCTCTTTTCTGATGGTTGGTGGAAGGTATGGACCGATTTTACTAAAGATTGTGCTGGCAGAGGTTTAGGAGTCGGATTGGATGACTATACAATAGGTTGGAAAGGGAATGGATATTATCCGGATGATTTGGCTAAACTTTCTAAGTTTCAACATTATCAAGGTGAGTTGGAAATAGAAAGTGTTGCTGTTGCCGGGAATAATATGCTAGAGAAGCTATTGCCTCAAAATATCGTTACCGTTGTGGCCTATCCCGGTAAGATAGATTTAAATCCGTATATCTCTTCGGGAAAGATCAAATGGAAAGCTCCTTCTGGCAAAGCATTCAAAGTTTATATTATATCGACAAAAACGAACTATCTGCTTCATCCCGATTTCGGCAAAGAACTGGTGAAAAGTTATTTTGATGTCTTTGAAAAGAAAGCGGGAGATTATGCCAAGAGCGGAATGAATTATTTCTTTCAAGATGAATTGTTGTATCCAATAGACTTCGGCGTGTGGTCTGAAGATTTTCAATACGAATTTAAGAAGCGCAAAGGGTATGATATTTGCTTATATCTCCCTGCACTGACAGATAATATTGGCGATATCACCACAAAGATACGCATGGATTATTGCGATGTAGTTCTTGACTTGGCAGAAGAACGTTATTTTAAACCCAAATACGACTGGCAGGCAGAGCGTGGTTTGATATATGGAAGCGACAACCTCGAGCGTGGTATCAATCCGTTGGCTTATCTGGATTATTTCAGAGCGAACAGTTGGTATACAGCTCCCGGCAATGATGCTCCGGCAAAGGGATCCAGTTTCTTATCAACAAAAATATCCAGTTCCATAGCCCATTTATACGAAAGACCTCGTACGTGGCTGGAAGCTTTTCATAGTATGGGTTGGAGTAGTTCGGGCTCTTGGTTGACTCGACAAATCAATCATCATTTCATGGCGGGAGGCAATCTGCTGTGTATGCATGGGTTGTATTACACCACTCATGGAGGATGGTGGGAGTGGGCTCCGCCGTGTTTTCATTTTAGAATGCCCTATTGGCCGCACATGAAAAAATGGCTTGAATATACGGAGCGTCTAAGTTATTTGATGAGTCAAGGAAACCATGTGTGCGATATAGCCATTGTTTATCCTACGGAGACCATGCAGGCATATCCAGAAGCAACTCCTCAGAAGGCATTTGATACTGCTTTGAAATTGAGTAATGCGGGTTTGGATTATGATTTTATCAATTATGTAGCCTTGCGCAAAGCTTCTGTTCGCGACAGCATGCTTCATGTTTCCGATGAACATTATAGAATCGTTGTTCTTGTAGATATGAAAGCGATGCACTACAGCTCTCTCGAAAAAATATTGGCCCATTATCGCTCTGGAGGTATTGTTATCGCTTCAGGCGAACTTCCGAAGTCTACTACAAAGTCCGGAGAGAATGATAAAGATATAGACGCAATGATGAAGGAGATGTTTGGCATAACGGCGCATGATGCAACATTAAGAAGAGAAAATACGAAAAAGACAAATAAAGCGGGAGGCGTTGGACTCTATGTTGCAAACAGCGACTCTATTCCCTCTGTTATTCATTCTTTGATTACACCCGATTTTAGGCCGATGGGCGGAGTAGGTAAAGTGCTCCATCGTAAAGTGGGATTCAGGGATGTATATATGGTAATGGATGTGCCTAAGAATACAAAATGCTTCTTCCGAAATACAGGTAAGGTTGAATTGTGGGATGCTTCTAACGGCAGTACAAAACCCTTTCCTGTTGTAGAGCGAACAGATAAAGGATCGTGGTTGAAACTGGATGAAGGTGTGGATGATGCATTCTTATTGGTGTTTTCTCCCGGTGAGCCTTTATTGGCGAAAAAAGAACAAAGCGATGAGAAGCTATTAAAAGAAATAAATCTTGGTGGCGATTGGGAAGTAGAGCTGCTGCCTACTATGAATAATAAGTGGGGCGATTTTCGTTTGCCGGCATCCAATGAGTTTATTTCGGCAGAAGCGAGAGCCTTTAGATATCATCCGGATGACCATTCCAAACAGGACTGGATGAAGCCCGATTTCGATGATTCTAATTGGAAAGAGAGCATTTACGGCTATGGGCTTCAGGCGCTATTGGATACCATACCTACTAATATTCCTATCGAAAAAGCTATTGATGCTGTATCTGTGAATCAAAGTATGCCGTATGAGTATTCATGGCAATATGGTGTTTGGAATAACCCGGGAGCTCAAGGAATGCATGGGTTGAAAGGAAAAGTAGACGATCGCTTTTTTATTCTTAATAGCGGATCCCATCAAGTATATAATACTTATGCTTATGCTCCGGCAAATGGAATGTACAAAATGGTAACAGAAGGCGTAAAACCGTCGTTTGTTCTTGTAGACGGGAAAAATAATGTTGCAGATATGTATCTTGCCAAAGGGTGGCACAAACTTTCTATTGGTTATGCCAATACCCATAAGGTTGATTATAAAATGCAGATAGGAGAGTACCATGACCTTAGAGATAGGAGTGCGGTCGTTTTGTATCCGCAATCATCTCAGATTCATGCAAAGTATACTCTTTATTCCGATACTATTTCTATGAAATGGGGATTCTCCGATCATCTGAAGTACGATCCGTTTGGAGGTAAGTATAAACGTTGGAATTATCGCTTCAGTTCTGTTCCGGGTTTACGTGCCATGACTTTCAAAATAGCAGGGAAAAATCTAAAAGTGTGGTTTGACGGACTTCCTGTCTCTAAGAAGAACGTGTGTTTGCTGAAACATGACAATACAGGCATTAATACGTATCATGTTGTTTTACCCGAAACTCAAAAAAAGGTGGGGATTGTTGCTTTTTCTCTCGAACAGGAAAAGGGGTATCAAGGTACAGGTGCTATACCCGAACCTGTTAAACTGGAAACCGAAAAGGGCTTGATGAATACGGGTGATTGGTCTAAGGTAGGCGCGTTGAAATATTATTCGGGCGGAATGTATTATCGTAAGACTTTAGACATGGGCTTTATAAAAGATGGTATGAAGGCTGTCTTGGACTTGTCAGACGTCGTGGCTTCGTGCGAGATAAGAGTGAATGGTCAATATGCAGGCATATTGATGAGCCATCCGTATAAGATGGATATTACAAAATACTTGAATAATGGTAAAAATGAAATAGAGATTTTGGTATATAGCACTTTGTCCAACCATTATCAAACGATACCAACACCATATAGAGGAGAGCCCGATGCCGGATTGATGGGGCCTGTTAAAGTTTCCGTTTATCAATAGAACGCTAATAGAATATACATCTACTAAAGATTAAAAACATGAAAAACAAAAATCGTAACTATCTATTTATATTACTACTAGTATTCATTTCCAATGTCTATGGACATAAAAAGGTGAAGAGCGAAGATTTGCATCTTATTCCTATGCCGCAAGAGATTGTGATGAAAAATGGGGTTTGCCATTTTGATGCCAATACAATTTATACTGACCTGCAAGGAGATGAAAAAGAACGGATACTCAGTTACATCAATAATTTCCCATTCGTTTCGAAAAGGGATAGTAAATCTTCTAAATCGAAGGGGCTGCAATTGTTGATCGATAAAGATCAGTTTGCTCATCCGGAAGCCTACACGTTGAACATCAACTCGAATGGAATTGTGATAAAGGCTAAAGAAGGAATAGGTATCTTTTATGGAGTGCAGACACTTATGCAACTCGTCAATCAATATGGGAAAAAGAATTTACCTAATTTGGTTATTAATGATACTCCATATCTTGGACATAGAGGCTTCATGTTAGATGTCTCCCGCCATTTTTTCTCCAAAGAGTTTATAAAAAAGCAATTGGATATGATGGCATATTATAAGATAAATCAATTTCATTGGCATCTTGTTGACGGTGCAGGTTGGCGTATCGAGATTAAAAAGTATCCGGAGTTGACTCAGAAAGCTGCTTGGCGTACATCCGAAGATTTGGTGGCATGGGATGATATGAACAAACAATACTGTACAAAAGATACAGCCAGTGCTTATGGTGGCTATTATTCACAAGACGATATACGAGAGATAGTGAAATATGCTTCGGATCGATATATTACGGTTATTCCCGAAATAGAGATGCCTGGACATAGTGAAGAAGTTTTTGCTACTTATCCCCAGCTGACTTGTCAGGGCAAACCGTATGTCAGCGCCGATTATTGTGTTGGAAATCCGGATACATTTGTGTTTTTAGAGAATGTTTTGACCGAAGTCATGGAGCTATTTCCGTCTGAATATATTCATATTGGTGGAGATGAAGCTGAAAAGAAGGATTGGAGCACTTGTAAAAAGTGTAGCGAGTTGATGAAAGCGCAAGGTCTGAAAAATGTGGAAGAACTGCAGAGCTATCTGATACATCGCATTGAGCGATTTATAAATAGTCATGGTCGTAAACTGTTGGGTTGGGATGAAATTATGCAGGGTGGACTGGCACCTAATTCTACAGTAATGTCATGGAGGGGAGAAGAATATGGAATTAATGCCGTAAAGAATGCGCACGATGCTATAATGACCCCTATTAGATATTGCTATTTCAACTTTTATCAGGATGCTCCGACCTCTCATGTTTTATCTTGGGCAGGATATACTCCTTTAAAAAAGGTATACGGTTATAATCCCATTCCCGATTCATTGAACATTGACAATAGAAATAGAATATTGGGAATACAAGCAAATCTATGGACCGAATTTATTCCTACAGAAGAGAATGCCGAATTGATGATATGGCCGCGGTTGCTTGCCATTGCAGAAACCGGTTGGACTAGTCCACAAAAAAAGGACTATAACAGATTTCGGAAGAATGCATTGAATGCTGTCATATTCTTAAGGTCGAAAGGGTATAAACCTTTTAATTTGAAAAAAGAGGTAGGCGAACGTAAGGAATATTTTAATCCGATACATAATTTGGCCTATGGCAAGAAAATAGAATACAAACGCTTGTATAATAATGAATATGCTGCGGGTGGTAAGACTGCTCTCGTTGATGGTATTCAAGGAGGATGGTCACCCGAAGATAATAGATGGCAGGGATTCATAGGAGGCAATATGGATGTCGTTGTCGATCTGGGCTCTAATCAGCTCGTTCACAAAATATATGCAGCTTTTGAACAAGATTCATTCGGTTGGTACTGGTTGCCTAAAGAAGTAGAGATATATGCTTCTACAGATAGTATAAATTACAAATTACTAGCTTCTATTAAAAATGACATTCCATTCAGTAAAACAGGCTTTTTCCTTAAAAAGTTTGGTTGGAGTGGAAAAGAGCACATACGATACATACGTTATGTAGCCAAACCCGATCTTGCAAATAAGAAAGTCGGTTATATTTTTACGGATGAACTTATAGTAGAATAATGTAATTTATATTCAAAAAAACAAGCGTTAAGTCCACTTTTTAATGTTTGTATATCTTTGTGTCATTTATTTAAATTCATTCATCATTTAGTGAAGTATATCTGTTGTACAAAGCTCTAATTTTGTATCATTAATTGTTTTTCACTAATATGATGAGGATATCCTTGTGCGTATGTAAAATAATTTATTGAAAAATGTTAAGTCTGATAAATGTCTAATATATTTAAAAAGCGCGTATGAAAAAACTTGAGAAAATTATTAGTATGAAAAGCGAACATTCCTTATTGCAGCGAAGATCATTGGAAAATATCTTTCCTTATTCTGCTGTGCGTGGATTGGCATTAATTTTGATTTTACTATTTGTTTCGTCATTTTCGGTATATGCTCAAAAACGTGTTACTGGAAATGTGAGGGCTGATGATGGCCAGACTCTACCCGGTGTAAGTATTGTAGAGAAAGGGGCTACTCATAATGCTGCAATTACAGATGCTGATGGAAATTATTCTATTCAGGTTTCTGGCAATGATGCTGTTTTATCTTTTACATTTATAGGCTATTCTACCAAAGAAGTTCCTGTTGGAAAGGCGAGCCAGATAAATGTCATAATGAAAGAAGAATCCAAGGTTCTCAATGAGGTTGTAGTTGTCAGTTACGGTACACAGAAGAAAAAAGATTTGACGGGATCTATTACTACCGTTAAAGCTGATAATCTGTCTGATATGCCAGTTGGGCAAATAGGTCAAAAGATACAGGGCGAAATGCCTGGTGTCCAAATAAACCAATCTACTGGCGCTCCAGGGCAGGGTATGGGCTTCCGTATTCGTGGTGCATTCTCTATTTTAAGTTCCAATTCTCCTCTTTTTGTATTGGATGGACTTCCTATTTCGACAAGTCTAAATAATATCAATCCCGACGAGGTCGAATCGTTTACTGTTCTCAAAGATGCCGCAGCAACCTCTTTGTACGGTTCCAGGGCTGCCAATGGCGTTATTTTGATCACTACAAAGAAAGCCAAAAGTGGAAAACTTCAGGCAGATCTTCAAGTGAATTATGGCGTTCAAACCGTTAAGGGTATGAATGAGATGAATGTGATGAATGCCCATGAATTTGCTCAATATAAGAAAGAGTTTTATGAAGATAGTGGGCAGCAAGTGCCCGATATGTACAAGAACCCTGACCAATATGGTGAAGGTACGAATTGGTATAAATTACTGACGAGAGATGCTCCAACACTCGATATTAATTTAATGCTTTCCGGTGGTACCGACAAATCGATGTCAACGGTTATCTTGGGATATTATAAGCAAAATGGAGTTGTACTGAACTCTGATTTCACCAGATATTCTGTGCGTGCAAACAATGAGTTTAAACTGAACAATAAAGTTCGGATAGGAGTCAATATCGCACCTGCGCTTCAGATTTACAATAACCAAAATACAGACGGTTATCGCCAAGTATTGAGTGCTGCTTTGATTGCGGATCCGTGCCAAAGTCCTTATGAGAAAGATGGCAGCCTTAAGGTTAGTTTGGATTCTCCCGGTATGTTTGGTCAGCCCAACTGGTTACGATACATCAAGGGACAGTTGAATAATTCGAGAGCGCTGTCCGTTATCGGTAATGCTTTTCTGAATATTGACCTCTTTGACGGCTTGACTTATAAATTGCAGATCGGTACGGATGTTGGTACTAGCAGAAATCGCTCTTGGATACCGTCTGATGTGTCAGGTGGTCTTATGTCTCCTCCTCCAAACAAAGCTACAGGATCATATTCTACTGCAATTTATTATAACTGGAATATTGAAAACCTTCTTGCATACAATAAGACATTTGGAAAACATACTGTCGGTGCAACGGTCGGTTATTCGGCACAAAAAGCCAATTCCGAATGGAGCAATATCAATGGAACAGATTATCCCGACGATGATATATCTTGGCTTAATGCAGCTGCTACGATTACAGGAGGCAGTAGCTCGGAAGAGTGGACCATGGCTTCGATGTTGGGTCGAATTGATTATAACTACAAAGATCGTTATTTGTTTCAGGCCAATATACGTTATGACGGATGTTCACGTTTTGCTCCGAAACACAAATATGCAACATTCCCGTCTTTCTCTGTAGGTTGGATTGCTTCGGAAGAGAGCTTTATGAAGCCTTTGACTAAAGTGATGAATTATTTTAAGATCAGAGGTAGCTGGGGTATGACTGGTAATAACAGCTTCGGAAATTATGCATACTTGAGCCAGCTGTATAAAAATAATTATGCGCTGGGTGGTAGTCTTGCTCAAGGTAAATCGTTGTCCAATATAGGAAACAACGAACTTACATGGGAGAAAAACAAGCAATTGAATATAGGTTTGGATTTCGGATTCTTTAATGATCGTATATTTATTACGTATGACTATTATAGCCGAATAACCGACGGTTTGCTTTATCAAACGAATATTCCATGGTCATCAGGATTTGGTGAGATATTGGGTAATGTTGGCCGTTTTGACAACTGGGGACACGAAATAAATATTGAATCTCGAAACTTTGTTCGTGACTTTAAATGGAAGACAAGTTTGAATTTGACTTTTGCTCGTAACAAAATAAAAAGATTGAGTACTAATAACGAACCTATCGGAGGCGAAGAGGTCTATTCGGACTGGAACCGCCTACAAGTAGGAAAACCTGCAGGTGTCTTTTACGGATATGTTTTTGATGGAGTCTATATGAATCAAAAAGAATTTGATAGTCAACCCAAACATGCAAGTTCTCAAGTGGGTACGGCTAGAATGAAAGATATCAAACCCGATGGCGTAATAAATCTTGATGACAGAACAATTATTGGTGACCCGAATCCTGATATGCTGTTTGGTATAACGAATCAATTTTCGTGGAAGAACTTCGATCTTAGTATATTCCTTACCGGCCAGGTAGGAGGAGATGTCTTCTTGGGTTCATCCGATAATGAGTACAATCTCGATGGTGTATTTAATGTAAATAAGGAAGTGAAGTATCGTTGGCGTTCTGTAGATAATCCGGGTAAAGGGGTAGTGCCAAGTACAGCTACCGGAACAACCGAAATTTATCGGTTGAAGAATAGCCGTTGGGTATATGACGCTTCTCATCTTGTACTGAAAAATATAACAATAGGATATAACATTCCGATAAAGAAAAACAACTATATATCCAAAGCACGTGTATATGTGTCCGGTCAGCAACTCTTTGTTTGGAAAAGTTATCCGGGTTTAAATCCTGAGATTAATAATACTTCTGAAAATGAATTGAGTTGGCAAGGTCTGGGTGTCGATATGACTACATATCCTATTCCTAGAATATTCACTCTCGGTTTTAAATTGACTTTTTAAGTTATAATTTCTAATTTTATGTAGTATGAAAAAGATATTAATCATATTAACGGCAATATTTGTTACTTCTTGCAGCGAATCATTTCTAGATATTACTCCTTCAAGTTCTACAGCTGTGGATAATTTTTATCAAACCGAAACTCAATTTACGGAGGCTGTGAATGGCGCGTATGCCAGTCTAAGAACGATCTATAGTCTAGGCTATGTTTACGAGGAGATGCGCTCGGACAATACTCATTTTACGAGAAACAACAACGAACGTATGACGAGTAACACCGACCGCGAAGATGTTGCAAACTTTTTGGTAAGTAGCACTAACAGTATTATTTCTGATGCATGGGCATCATGTTATAGTATTATTGCCGGTGCAAATACGATCTTGGATCATATAGACAAAGCCAATCTTTCTGATAATTTCAAAAAGGATATTATTGGAAAAGCAAAGTTTGTTCGTGCATTCGCATATTTCGAATTAGTTCGGAACTTTGGTAGGGTGCCGCTTCAATTGCATGCAGTTACAAGTTCTGCCGATGCTTTCCCTGCTCAGGCAGAGACAAACCAAGTGTATGATACTATTATTTCTGATGTGAAAGATGCTATCGATAAGTTGCCTACCGTTTCTTTTCCACAAGATGGATCGGCAACGAAGGGAGCAGCCAAAATGTTGTATGCGTATGTATTGCTCACAAAACCCGAAAAGGATTATGTAGAGGCACAAAAGCAACTTGAAGATATCACAAAGATGAAGTACGACTTATTGGAGAATTATGCCGATGTGTTCAATACTTCTATGAAAAACAGTGTTGAGCATATATTTTCTATCCAATATATGCAAGGCAATTATGGAATGCAGAGCGATTGGCTCTATTCTTTCATGCCTAGATCTTGGGACGGAAATGTGCTGACAGGAACTACAGATGCCAATACGAGCTCTACAGGAGGGTGGAATGTACCGACAGATGCGATGATTGCTTCTTACGAGCCCGGTGACAAACGTCTTCCGGTGTCTGTAAATTATGCCGTCGGAACGATCGATCCCGAAGATGGAAATATGGAGATAGATGGTGTACTTCAGCCGGGCGATCCATCGATCAGTGAATCTCCCAACGCCTTGCCGTTTGTGAATAAATACCATCATACTCACAATACAGCTTTCAATACCGATGATAATTGGCCGGTATATCGCTATGCAGATGCTTTATTGCTTTTAGCCGAATGCTTGGTCGATCAACAGAAAAACGATGAGGCGCTTCCCTATGTCAATCAGGTTCGTGCTCGCGCAGGGCTCGATCCTTTGACATCTGTTGATGCAGATGCAGTGGCCAATGAACGCAAACATGAACTTGCTTTCGAAAATCATCGTTGGTATGATCTTGTACGTACAGGAAAAGCTCTCGAAGTGATGACCAATTATGCTGCTTACATTAAGTCTGTAGATACAGGATTGACAAGCCGTACTTACAATATTACGGCACAGAAACTCTTGTTCCCTATTCCATACAGAGAACTTCAGATTAATAAAAAGCTCACTCAGAATAAAGGTGCAGCGGCAGATGAATAAAGCCTGCTCCAGAACTATTGTAAACGTGAATTTTTAAGCAAAAGCTGTAAGAACTCGTTTCTTAGCGAGATGAATTCTACAGCTTTTGCTGTTTATATATACTATGAATGAATCTTATTGGTCGAATTAAACCTTTGTGTATTTAGCGTTGTTAATCGCCCGATTCGTGCATTTTTGCTACTATTGCTTTGGCAGATTTATTCTCTTTGTTTCCAATATTGATCATCGTATATTCGTTTAAATATTATTGGTAGACTATATGATCTGAAACATTTCACTATCCCATCATTGACTACCTGAAATTTATACTTTAAAGACTTATATCCTTTTTCCAAACGATTTAACTCCTTCAATGTCAATCTCAGTTTTCTATCTCCTAGACTTAAAAACACTACATGATTTAATTCTTGGGTAACTGTATTGAATTGCAAAAGACAGACAAAACGATAATCAATCAACTCTGCTGCTCTTTCTTTGGAAAAGATCGTTCGATACATTTTCTGGACTTCTTCCAATGGAGGTGTAATATGTACTTCCATATAACTTTCTCCTACAGCATTGGTCGACTCCAAGCTCTGAACAAGACCTTCAATTTTGGATACATATGTTAAGTTTCCCTCTCGCATTATCGTTCTTTGTGCAAAAGTAGAAAACGTACTCATTAGGAATATGATTACCAATAAAGTTTTTGTTTTCATATTAACTCAATATTATTACTGTTTTGAATCTGAAATATTCCCAATACGGCTCTACAAATATTCCAACGCCGTATTGGATAATCTATTATTCACTATCGTTATATAACTTATCAAAAGACATCGCTATTGCATAAATTGCAAACCAATCAATAATTGATTTATCTTTAACGCTCGAAAATTGATAATCCAAACTCTTAAAAGCCTTTTCCAAACGATCCAATTCATCAAGCGTCAAACGTAGTTTGTTATCATCCAATAATAAACAATATATATAAACGAGCTTTTTTGTGATGCCATCAAAGTAGAAAGTAAAGCCTAAACGGTACCCGTTCAGTTCTGTTGCACGCTTTTTAGAAAAAACAGTTCTGAATATTCTTTTCCGAGTTTCATAATTTGGAAAAGAGGTTACATATTGATCCTCATAATGCTGTCCTTTCAATTTTGTGGATTCTAAACTTTGAACCCTATAAGAGTGCTGTACGTAGGTCAATTTGCCTTCACGTAATATAATTGTTGAATCGGGATTCTGAGAAAAAGCAGAACCTGTCGTTATCAATAGTATAACAGCTAATATTAGTTTTGTTTTCATGATAAAGGCTTCTAGTTAAACAATAGTTCTGAGTTGTACAACAAAGTAAAGTAAATAGATATCTATTGCAAATATATAATTTTTCTTATAAGATCCAAAATATAATTGATTTTTTTTGACAAAAGTTGGTGGAATAATATTTTTATATAGTTGCGTATTATATTCGTTATTGATGACCATACATCCTGTTATCATTGGTTCTTCCATAGCCGAAAATAAGCGGTTCGTTCAGTTCAATAAACGACGTCCTTATGTTTTCAAAATTACATAAGGACCAAAATAAATTTTTTCCCTTATGAAACTTGCGACTCACGAGCGTGAGTCGCAAGCCACGTCCTTATGTCACCGTGACAACATATAGAAGTCATCGCAGCAACTCCCGTATCTGATCATGAATAGATAAAGAAGTTATTTGCATAGTATACGTATTATACTGAATTTTTCGCAAATTGAATATTTAAATGCGTAAATGTATTTGTTAAAAAGATAATAATACTGTAGCTTTGTATCAGTTAATTAAATCTTTGTGACGCATGAAAATGAAAGTACCTTGATTGGCTGCTATGAATGATAACTGGTATCTGTATTTGTGCTTTCCATCATTTTTGGTATGGCTGTTTATATTTTTGTTGTTGTCGTGTTGAATGTGAAATATGGAGAAGATCGTTCATGAAAAATGAATAAAATAATGAAAATCATGAAGATACTTTTTTTGTAGGTGAAATGATATACTGTTCCGAATTACTAATGATAGCCAGTGTGGCTATTATGATTGTTAATATTATTTTGGCGTATCTGAAATGGAAGAACATTTAGATTGTATCTGATTCGTACGAAAGGTAATACTTAGGACTGATGAAATGGTGATCTCAGCTTGTTGATCATTAAAATAAAATTTACTAGCGTTTATGGAAATTAATAATAATTATTATGCTGATTTGAGATAATATGTACCTCTATGGTGTATGTTTCCGCTTATAAGATTAACGATGCATATACATGGAAGGATAAATTTAAATACTAACTTTAAAATGGTTTGGAATACCATCTCTTTTTTAACATACTATTTAATTATTCAATGCTCATATTAATATGAAAGATCCTATTCTAATAAGATACTTGGTGTCAAATGAACAAGATTTGCTCTGGGGAATTACCGTGAAAGATGTAGGTCATCAACAAATTTCTCCCGGGACTTTGTATCCGCCTCACAATCATCCTTCGCAATATTTATTTTCGACCAACAAGGGGCGCGTGCTCAATGAATTTCAATTATTGTATATTACTCAAGGAAAAGGAAACTTTGTTTCTACAAATGTCAAAAGTACGGAGATAAATGGGGGTACTATCTTTTTATTATTTCCCGGGGAATGGCATTCGTATCAACCGGATATTTCGACCGGATGGGATGAATACTGGATTGGTTTTGGAGGAAAGGATATAGAGGAACGTGTAAATAATGGTTTCTTTAGTGTGCAGAAACCTCTGTTTAATGTAGGCATACGCGATGATATTGTTCAATTGTATAAGCAGGCCATAACTACGGCAATTGAGCAACGTTCGGGTTTCCAGCAAGTCTTGGCAGGTATTGTCAGTCATCTTATCGGAATCGCCTATGCTAGAGATAAGCATTCCAAATTTGAGGATCTGAGAGTTGTCAATCAAATTAATCAAGCCAAAATCAGGATATTGGAAAACTTCACAGATGATATCGATCTGAAAGCATTGTCTAAAGAAATGTCTATGAGCTATTCTTGGTTCAGGCGTATATATAAACAATATACCGGGCTTTCTCCTTACCATTATATACAAGAACTAAGAATTCAGAAAAGCAAGGAACTGCTTACCGACACGATGTTGACAAGCCAAGAAGTAGCTTATGATGTGGGATTTGAAAATCCTGATTATTTTTGTACCGCATTCAAAAAGCATACCGGACTGTCTCCAATAAAATATAGAGAACTTGTTCAAGGTGGGAAATCGAAAAGCCTTTGTCTATCGGCTGTTTAAAGTCTCTTGAACGTAAAGAGGAGGAATAGAATAATATCTATCCCTCCTCCTTACGTTTATTGAACCTTTTTATTATTACTCATCCCATACTGCATAGGCTGATACAAGCCAATGGTTGAGATTCTCTTTGCAACGTCCTTGTGCTTGGGGTATGCTTACCGTGAATGTGTGTTTGCCTGCACTGATGTTGCCGAGTTTTACTTCTTGTGGAACTACATCCGATCCCGGGCACCAGTTGGAACGTGAGAGATCGGACGAAGCGATAGGCTCTTCGATGTCTTTCTCTTCGTATCCTTTCTCGCCTATATAAGATGCGCGGCGTTTGATGAGCCAGACACCCGACGATGGATTGAACCGACGGAAGGATGCGCAGTCATCGCGCCATGGCACGAAGTTGAGTATCTCCTTTCCGTCAAAACGGAGAATGTTACGTTGCGGGGTGAATTCGTCACCGCCATCGTTGCCTCCGTGTCCGGTAGTGATGTATTTGATACGTACGTTCTTGGCTCCTTTTGGAATAGTAAAATCAACCGAAACATTTTTGCGTGCGAAGATATCGGGATATTCTTGACCGATATAGTAGATTGTGTTTATGAGCGGTTCGACATGCTGCTTGGGCATCACATCGTCGGCAACGCGACTTTCTCTGATGTCAATGTCAACGTTGGCTACATATCCTTCGGCTGTCCATGTGTCGATAAATACACCTATATATACTTCGCCTTTCAGTAATGTATACAGATCAGTAATATCTTGCATCCAACAGGTTTCGTCGGCCCATTTAGGAATGTATACAGGACGACGTTTGCTAGTTGCTGCTGTGTCCGACCGGCTATAATAACCAACTCCAAAGGGAGTCATGAAACGCATTAATTCTACTGTTGGCAAATAGTCTTTGCCCGGTACAATCCCCACCATGTTCTCGAGTTTGGTACTGTCTATTGCCGGAAATTTTGCTTTACCTTCGGCTATATTCATCAAGTTGATGGCCGAAGCCTTGGGCAAAACAAATACGGAGCCCGACTTATCCCAACGGTCGCCGTTCGAAGTGACTTTTACGGTTAGCCTGGCCGAGATGTTGCGTTTATAGTCGGGGAGCGTGATTTTCTTTAAGATAATACGCCCGTTCGTCAGACGGATAACGCCTTGAGCGTTGGCTGTCGAATAGTTGGCCGTATAGATCTTAGGTAGAAATTGTATCTTCTCTTTATTGAATACTTGTAAATGGCGGTCACCATAAGCCGGCATATTCTTAATTTTTGCCGATTTGTTACTGGCCGATAAGACGATGGCTGTAAGCAATAGTGCTGTCGATAAGACTGTTCTGAGTTTCATGCTTCTATTATTGCTTGATTATTTGGCTACTTGAAAACCTCTTTTGTCAAGGTACTCTTTAAACTTGTGCAGGTATTCTTCGTTAGGACCGTCGAAGAATGATACACCTGATGCCCCATTATCGTAGGCTTCGTCGAGGGCTTTCTCAAAGTCGTTTTTGATGTCGTTGAACATCAGACCGGCATAAATCTTGGCTCTACCGTTTACTGTCTGTACGCTCTCTTTGACCGAACGTCCGATCCATTCGGGACCTTCGTAGTAGAATCCGTTATATATCATTGGATAGTACGCGTCTAGAGACCAGTTCCCCCAATCTTGGCGAACCATCTTCTTGGCCATTGAGGGTCCAGGAAATACAGCGGCAGATATTGTTTTTCCGTCGGCTTTGATAGCTTTGGTTATTGTGTCTACCACTTTGGTAATGCCGTCGTATCGGAAATTGAGCCACGATTGATCTTCCATCGGATATTGTATGTCCATTGGATCTTTGCCTGTCAGTGCTTTGAATTTGGCACGACAAACATCGCAGTAGCAATAATCGTATTGAGGTAGTTCTTGTGTTTGTTCGATACCGTAGTTCTTCCACAGACTGACGGGGAGAACTACATCCGGAAAGCGCACGTAATCCAAGTGTACACCATCTACATAGGGCAGATTGGCAATTTTTACGTAGTCGTTAGCCAAATATTCGGCTACACCCTCGTGGTTGGGACATAGAAAACGGTAATAGTCTACATAGGCCGGTTTGTCATAGCAAGATTCACCCTTACGGTTCACAGCAAACCAGTCGGGATGGATGTCTCTTACTTCTGCACGGTTCATTGTCCATTTCCAAAAGTGTGCTTCAAGTCCTGCTTCGTGACAATATTTGTATACATCTTCGTTGTATCCTTCGAACATGACACCGCTGATACCACATTCCTTGAGTAGCTTGAACCAAGTCTTGAACTCTTCGGGTTTGTATTTACCGATACCCACCCAGACAAAGTTCTTAACGATGCGGGGAGCTATCTTTTCAATGGCAAATTTACCGTCTTGGTTGACCGTATATTCTACTTTTTCGTCTGGTATTGTGATGGCGATATCATAATTATCGGCTGTAGCATTCACTTTTATTGTCGAACCTTTGGGAAGATTTTTCGTTTCGGCCTCTGTCAGGAAGAAGTCTTTTGCGGTGCGTAGATAATTATTGTCTTTCTGGTGTTTATCCAGTTGTGCGTAGAACATGCTCCACAATAATTTGTATACGGCCATGTTGTAGGGATAATGAAACTCTTCTGTTGCTGTTCCAACTTGTTTGTTCGAAAAGTAAAGATACCCCCAGCGCTCAGGCATGTGCATGTCAACCTTTCCGGTTGGCATCCAAACCCAGTTATCGGCATTCTTTCCGCTCCATTCTACCCGCGAAAAGTTGATACGCCACGTTTTCCCTGCAGCTAAGGGACTGTTAAAGTTCCATGCGAGTGACTTGGCTGGAATAGCCATTTCGACTGTCCACATACGGTCTTTATCTTTCGAATTGTTGAGTGTGCCATCACGGTATACGGCAAGTTTTATTCCTGCACAGTTCCAGGGAATAAAGAAATTGCCTCCCGAGCGGTAAGGTTTGTCGAGGGTCAGATCGAATAGTACGCCACGGGCATTGGTCTCAAACTCGAAATAGTTGCGTCCGTCACCTGCCGGATTGAGAAAAACCTCGAAGTCGTTATCGTAATAGATAATCGTATCGCGTTTGGTAAGTAGCGCTTTGATATCTGTTTCGTGAACAGTTGCTCCGATGTATAGATAATTATCGTCCCATAACATTTTGGCGTGGGTTTCTTGTTTTGGTGTAGGGAAGCCTTTTCCGCTAATATCTGCAAATGATGCAGTGGAAGCAGCTTTCTGCCAAGATGGTTCGTCCAGTTTACCATCAATCTTCATTTTCCCAGCCGTACGGTAGCATACGTATCCATCAGGAAGGGTGAGCATTCGCTCATATTTGCTGAATAAATTATTTTGTGCATCTGCCGTGAGAGCAGCAACAAAACAGAATAGTAATAAGAAAATTTTTTGTCTCATCTCTTTTTTAATATATTGTTAGGTAGTGTTATTAATTGCATGTGATAACTTGACCGGAGCCGCGATACAATTTCACGGGCCCGTCGAGCAAGATGGCTACAACAGTGATACTCGGATCGATCACTCTCTCGGGCACGTCAATATAGAGATTCCCCGGCACTTCGCTCCAATAGTTTTTATTGTATATTTTGTAAGTGAGCATGGCTCCATTGCCAACGACCCATATCCGGTTTATTTTGTTCATCAGTCCTTTTACTTCAACCGGCCCATTGGGGCGATATGGAAGGTAGAGATAGAGCACATTACCTTCTTTGTTGAGTGTGGTATAACCTTGAAAATGTTCATTCGGAATGCCTGCACGAGTGTCGTAAATAGCTTCTTTGTGCTTAGAGGTCCAACGTCCGAATTCTTTTAGTATCGCTACTTCTTCGTCTGGTATTGTTCCGTCTTCGCGTGGCCCAATGTCCATCAGCATATTACCACCCATACTGAGGCAATCTACAAATGTGCGCAACAATATGAAAGGGGTTTTAAAGTTTGTATCGGTATGCTGGAATCCCCATGAGTCATTCATTGTCATGCATAGTTCCCAATAACGATCTTTGGGGCGGACAATGGGGATACCCTGTTCGGGAGTGGCGTAATCGCCATATCCTTGAATTCTTGAGTTAATGATGACATTCGGGTTGGTAGAGCGTAAGAGGTCTACTATTTCTTTGGAGTGCCAGTTCTCGGCACTTTGTTCCCAATCGCCGTCAAACCAGTACAGATCCGGCTTAAAATTGTTGTTTAACTCTGACAATTGAGTGAAATTGAATTCTACGAACCTATGCCAACGCGCAGGATCATCTTTTATCTGGTAGCGAGTTTCTGTATTTGTTCTGTTGGGATAGTTGTTGTTAGACCAGTCGAGCAGGGAGTAGTATAATCCTAACTTTAGTCCTTGACGACGAACTTCGTTGACGAATGGAACGATCAAATCTCGTCGGGCAGGAGTTTGTTTTACTACGTTCAGGTCGCTGGCTTTGGTATTCCACAGTGCCATACCGTCATGATGTTTAGCCGTAATCACTGTATATTGGGCGCCGCTCTCTTTTATTAAGTTCACCCATTTCTTAGGATCGTATTTCGATGCCGTAAAGCGTTTGCTTTGATCCATATATCGGTCATAAGGCAAGTAGTTGTTGTGAAACGACCAACTTTCGGATACACCATCGACAGCATAAATACCCCAATGAATGAAAATACCCAATTTGGCACGATCAAACCACTCCATCCTTTTCGTCTTTTCGGTATTCGTTTCGACTGCCGTAGTAGTTTGTGCAATGCAACATTCTATAGTTGGCAACATGCATATAAAGGATACAAAAAAGAAGAGTTTCTTCATTGATAGAATTGTTTTGAGTAATTTTTTATACAAAATGGACCTTTAGTTTTCAAAGTTAATGAATTATTTTTTTATGTAATACTAAAATGAAATGATATTTTTGATAATATTATTGTTCTTAATTACTTCCAAAGTAAGTGGATGTATCGAAAAAACATTATAATAAATGAATTTGTCAGGAAATGTATATATATTTGTATATACTTACCTATTATTATTATAATAACATTAATATACTTTCTATTAAAATACAAATAAACAAAACATTGAGAAAAACTATTATGAAATTTGGGATACTGTCTATATTCTTTTTTCTATGTTGCAATATTCTTTTAGCGGCACCGTCGCATTCTTCTAGTGAATTTTCTTTTAAACGTCCTGTTATAATAGAAGGTAACTGGAATTTGCCACCATTTGATTTTATCAATAATGAAGGTAAGCCCGATGGATATAATATGGAAATAATACAGACGATTCTTACCCGAAAGAAGATTCCCTATATTATCAGAAAGAATAACTTTTCGACAGCACTCAGAAATGTGCGTGAAGGTAAATCCGATTTGCTTTCCCTTATGTTTTCTAATGAACGTGCCAAGGTATATAGATTCGGCTCAACAATCAAGTATATTACAAAAATTATAGTGTGTCGTAAAAATGACCATTCTGTTAATAGATTTTCTGATTTGAAAAATAAAACGGTCGCTGTAGAGAAAGATACTCGCTCGTTGGATATCCTGAGACAAGAGAGGGTTTCCTGTAAGTTAGTGCTCGAAAATAGTGCTCTTGACGAATTGAAGAAAGTTTCAAAAGGATCTTATGATGCCGGCTTTTGTAATTATGAGTCTGCCATTTATTATATTAGAAAGTACAAATTCAATAATTTGAAACTGGTTGATTTGGGGATCGCACCTCAAGAGTATTGTATGGCGGGTCATAATGAGGATTTGCTTAGAGTGATGAGCCAGGAATTCTATGCCATGAAAAGGGATGGTACTTTTGATAAGATTGCAGATAAATGGTTTAAACCTTATGAGACGGTTGAAGTTCCTGCGATAGTCTATTGGGTATTGGCATTTTTGTTTTCTCTGGCTATTTCGCTTTATTTTATTGTTTTGTTTTTGCGCAAACGGGTGAAGAGAACAGAGAGGATGTTGTCTCAAAAGAGCTATCAGATGGCTTTGGCATTACGAGGTGGAGACATTCATATATGGGGGTACGATCTTGTTAAAAAAAGGTTTTATAATGTCGAAAGTGAAAGATTTCCGGCTGAAGGATTATCGTTAGATGATGAGCTAAAAGTGATTCATCCGGATGATCGACATTTATTATTGGATACCATTCATAATGCCTCGGTAGGGGTATTACCCGATGAATCTATTGTCATTCGAGTAGAGCCTAAAGGTACTGGAACATGGGAATATATTGAATTGAATATAAATATAGAGCATTCCGAAGATGATACTGTTACTAGAATCATCGGTACGCATAAAGACGTCACCGATAGGGCTATGGCGAGGAACGAAAGAATAAATCTTTTGAAAAAATATAAAACAATCTTCGACAATGCTATGGTAGGTATTATCTATTTTGATAAAGATGGGTGGCTGGTCGATATAAATGATTTGGCTTGTCAGCTGTTTAATATCGAGAACAAAGAAAGGCTACTTGATTCTCATCTCTCGATCTATAAAAATCCAATATTGGAAGACATTTTGATTGATGCTGAAGATCTTCGCCCGTATAGTGGTATTATTGAGAGTTGCTTCAATGTCGTAGAAGATGGATCTCATTTCTCATTCGAAAAGAGGAAAGAGAATAGGTTTATTGAAACAAAAATTAATCCGCTCTATAATGCCGATAAGCAACTGGAGTGTGTTATTGTAACAGGCAAAGATGTGACCAATGCTATTAATAAAGAGAAGGAACTGAAGATAGAAAAAGAAAAAGCCGAAGAAGCGGATCGATTGAAATCTGAGTTCTTGGCTAATATGAGTCATGAAATTCGAACCCCACTTAATGCTATCGTAGGCTTTTCGAGTCTCTTGGGCGATATTGTCGATGAAAAACAGAAGTTGGAATTTGTAAGTATTATCAATGAGAACAGTAACATGTTATTGAATATTATTAATGATATTCTAGATCTGTCTCGAATAGAAGCCAGTACTATCGATTTGAACTGCAATACATTCGATTTATCTAATCTATTTGAGATTTCTTATTCGTCGCTCAAGGATATGAATCCGAATCCGAACATTCAATTCATTTGCAAGTTGCCTCAAGAAAAATGTATTGTATATGCCGATCAAAATCGTCTTTTGCAGATTCTGGCAAATTTGGTTACGAATGCTTTTAAATATACTGAAAAGGGGTATGTCAAAATGAGCTATCTGTGTGTAGAGGACGGTATCAAAATATTAGTGGAAGATACCGGAATTGGAATCCCAATTGAATTTCAGGATAAAATATTCGAACGTTTTGAAAAGATTGGTTCATTGAAACAAGGTACCGGCTTAGGGTTATCTATATGCAAGGCTATAGTGGATGTTTGTCATGGTACGATAGGGGTAGAGTCTACAGTAGGTGTCGGGTCGACTTTCTGGGCGTGGTTTCCATTAAAGGAAGAAAAAAATGGTTCATCAGCAAAAGTTAGAGGATAAGCATTATTAATATTGCATCATATAAATGCGGTTCGAGTTACGGGCGTGTGTTAAAAGTGTCGTATGTTAGTTTTTTCGGTGACGTCCTTAAGTTTTTTTGAAAACGTATGGACGTCAACATTTTTAGGGGCATACGTCATTATAGGGAGGTAAGGACGACATTGACTTGTTGAAATGATCGTGTCTTTCCGGCTGCTCGAAGAGGAGTTGCGCTGGTATGAACAACTCGGATATTCCTCTTATTACGTAACCCACCTTTCCCTGTCACATCTAATAGCTGTGTATCAATGCAATATCGAAAAGTGAAGTTCGAAATTAGATACACAAAATGCATCTTATAGTTGATAATCAATGCGTTGTGGCTTGGGATAAACCAATTGATAATGAGTAATATGGGTGACTAATGAAGACCTGTGTGCGAGAATTGTTTTTCCGGATGCCTAATTTTTATTTTGTATGGTGTACACCCCATTGACACAAGATTGCGCTGACTGATAAGCCGATATCTCGAAATTGTTTTTCGGAACGTTTTCAGAGATGAATATTGGGGACGATACTGATACTATTTTAACACACCTCAAAGTACACCTCATGATATACAAAATTGAACCTGTGGTTTCGAAAAATGATAAGGACGAAAACAAAAATTCATAAGGACGAAAATAAATGTTTCTCCTTACAAACATTTATTTTCGTCCTTATGAATTTATCGCTGTCTATCAGTGTGTTGCGCATACTCTCCTTGTGCTGTGTTCTGTTCGGTTTACATTTGGACAGTGAAATGAGAACGAAAATAGTGCCCTACAGGGCCTGCAACTGAGGTTTGGATAAGAAAGTATCAGAATGCAGCGGAATATCCACATTGAAATACGTTCTAAAAAAAGGATTGTACGCAAAGTGTTGTATCATAGTCTGTTTCTGCGTGAATGGGGTGAGTACTCGAACTATTTACATAGAGTAAGACAATATTTATGTGGCTGTTTATACAATCATTTTTCTGCAAAACAGATAAATATTTCACATCCTCCTGCAACTCATTAATATAAATACAAGCTCAAGACACGACGTTATAATAAGAAGAAAGAGTTCTATCGAAAAGCGATTGAAACAGTGCCGCTTTTTCTATTAATCAAAAGACAAAGTAAATTCAGTTTCTTTCTCGGATCTAAGTATCCGAATGCCATAATGCTTAGTTCTCTGACTTTTACTGGTGATCCGGAAGATATATCTGAATCCTAGGTTATGGCAAAAAAAAAACAGAACCTACAATCGTGGTCCTGTCATTATATTTAGGTTTGTTGTTTTCAAAATTAAGCTTGCTCTTCGAGCAGCTTTTTCAATTGACCTTTTAAGGTTTGGCACATTACACCGTTACCCATAGCTTGAAAGCGTTGAATGCGGTACTGTAACATCTTAATTTCGTCATTCATAATTTTTTTCATAATCGTTTTTCTCCTTTTTTAATATCTCCACGTTTTGGAGATTTTCTGTTATCCTATATCTTTTACTGTTTATTACGATGCAAAGATAAGGACATTCTTCGGTTTTTATGTTGTAGAACATAAAAACTTGCTGTGGATAAACAATGTTTAACATTATCGGGGCTTTTCTTCTGTTTTTTAGGCGTATTTGAAAAGATATTTAACATTAAACTATTGAGGTTGCTTGTTTTGTGGATCTATCGACATGATATTTTGTCAGGAGGGTAATGTTTGACATTATTAATGTCAGATCTTTGAACTAGAATGAGGATCGGGCTACCCTATCAAATGCGTATTGAGCTTGCCAAACTTTTATTGATTATCAAAACGTTTTATATAAAATATCACCCTCGTTGCATATACAGTAACGAGGGTGATATTTTATATAAGAAGATTCTTTATTATTATCTCCTCTATAATATAGGCGATGTTTATATCGACCTTGTATTATTTGGCATAACTTACTGCGCGGGTTTCACGGATTACTGTAATCTTGACCTGTCCCGGATAAGTAAGTTCGTCTTGAATCTTTTTAGCTATTTCTGATGATAGATTTTCTGTTTGTGTATCGTCTATCTTGTCAGCTCCTACTATGACGCGGAGTTCACGTCCGGCCTGAATGGCATAAGTCTTCGTAACTCCAGGATAAGACATTGCCAGTTGTTCCAGATCGTTGAGACGTTTGATATAGGCTTCTACTATTTCGCGGCGGGCACCTGGACGCGCTCCTGAAATGGCATCACAAACTTGTACGATAGGAGCGAGCAATGTTGTCATTTCTACCTCGTCGTGATGGGCGCCGATAGCATTGCAAATATCAGGTTTCTCTTTATATTTTTCAGCCAATTTCATTCCAAGTAGTGCGTGCGGCAATTCCGGTTCCTCATCAGGCACTTTTCCTATATCATGCAGCAAACCGGCACGACGGGCTTTCTTTGGATTCAATCCTAGTTCGGATGCCATTACTGCGCAGAGGTTTGCAGTCTCTCGAGCATGTTGCAAAAGGTTCTGTCCGTAAGAAGAACGATACTTCATCTTTCCTATGATACGGATCAAATCCGGATGCAGGCCATGTATACCTAAGTCTATAGTAGTGCGTTTACCGGTTTCGATTATTTCTTCTTCTACTTGTTTCCTTACTTTAGTAACGACTTCTTCTATACGAGCCGGATGAATACGTCCGTCAGCTACCAATTGGTGAAGGGCTAGGCGGGCTATTTCGCGGCGTACAGGGTCGAATGCTGAGATAACGATTGCTTCAGGAGTGTCATCAACAATGATTTCTACACCGGTAGCAGCTTCGATGGCACGTATATTGCGACCTTCGCGACCAATGATACGCCCTTTGACTTCGTCGGAATCGATATGGAATACAGTGACTGAGTTTTCGATAGCTGTTTCGGTTGCCACTCTCTGTATAGATTGGATGACAACTCGTTTTGCTTCTTTACTTGCGGTCATTTTGGCGTCGTCCATAATATCATTGATATACGACTGGGCCTGAGTTTTGGCTTCTTCTTTCAAATTTTCCACCAAGTGCTCTTTTGCTTCTTCGGCAGACAATCCAGAGATGACTTGCAACTTTTCAATTTCTTCTTGTTGAAGTTTCTCAAGCTCTTCACGTTTCTTGTTTGCCAGTGAGATGTTGCTGTCCAACTTTGCTTTGTCTTGTTCCAACTCTGTCTTACGGCGTTGAACATCTTCATGGCGTTGTTCAATAACCATTTCACGTTGGCGGAGACGGTTTTCCATTTGCTGAATCTTTTGGTTGCGAATAGCAACCTCCTTTTCAAGTTCAGCTTTTTTATTTAGGAATTTCTCCTTTACTTCGAGTAATTTATTCTTCTTTATCACTTCGGCAGCACTTTCAGCTTCCGCTAAAACGCTGTTGTATTTTGACTTAAGAATATATCTGAAAATCAGATAAGCTATAACGCCTCCCACGACGAAACAACCGAAAGCTAATATTGATACTAACATTTCATTTAAATTTTATATATATAAAAAGCGCACTGCTCTACAAAAAGGAAATACTTCCTTTATGTCTATGCAGTGCGTAGAATTCTAAATGTAACAAGAGCGGTTATTGTTCTGTCTTTTGGATATATTCTTCCAACAATTCGCTCAGTCCTTTTATTCTGGTAGAATAGGGTTCGGTGTCATTCATCGTCTTTCCTTCAAATTCATTGACAGCAGACTGATATGCAGCCATTGTCATAGCTTGAAAAGGCGTCACTTCAAAATGCGCCCGAAAATTATTATACCTTGTTTCAACTTGTTTGGCAGCAGCTCTCACCAGCTCTTCGTCTTTTCGGTCAATGCTTACAGGAAAACTATAACCGCCTATGGACAAGTTTATTGTCAATTTATCGTTCATACACCTCTCCTTTATTATTCGTTCATTAAAGCGATGCATTTGTCGATTTCACGCACTATATTAGACAACCGCTTTTTTGAGTCTTTAACGTCTTGCGTCCTTAGACTAATTACTGTCGCGGTTTTTAAATTTGTATAGTCTTTTTTCAGATTCTCCAGCTCAACAGTCAATGTCTCATTTCTTTTGGTTTCCATATCCAAATCTTTAGACAAATCCACATTTCTTTTCTTCAACTCATCGCACAAATATAGAAGTCGATGAAGTCGAGTCTCGAAAATGTTAAGTTGTTTCTTTTGATCTTCTGTCATTACTACACCTAATTTCCTCACAAAAGTACGATTTATCTGTAAACTACAAAAGCTTTTCTATAAAATTTAATCACAAAAACTTATTTTTTGTTTGCTGTATTTCAAAGTCTGTTTACTTTTGTATGATGAAAAAGATTATTGTGACTTGTGCAACTCGAGAAGAGTTTGTTCAAATAGATTGGCCATCAGCAGAGATAGGTCATTTGTTGACTGGATTGGGTAAAACAAAATCTGCTTATTATCTGGCAGAGGCAATCCGTGCGCAACATCCGGATTTGGTTATGAATATCGGTACGGCAGGTACATTGCATCATAAAGTGGGGGATATCTTTGTTTGCCGCCATTTTGTTGATCGTGATATGGAAAAGTTAAAAGATTATGGCGTCTCTTACGAAATAGAATTACCGGAAGATGCGTTGGATTTTATCCCTTCGTGCTTATATACTAATAAAGGTGTATGCAATACGGGTGATACTTTTCTGACAGAACACGAAGATGTTACCGGCGATGTGATAGACATGGAGGCTTATGCTCAGGCTTTTGTCTGCCAGTCGATGAAAGTGCCTTTTGTCGCCGTTAAGTATGTCACCGATATTGTGGGACAAAATTCCGTTGAAATATGGCAAGACAAGCTCAAAGATGCCGTGAGTGCTCTTCGCACGTTCTTCAACAACTCTCCCGAAACGTTTTAATCTTTGGCGAGAATTGTCAGTTCTTCAAGCATTCGTTTATACGACAGGGCTTTCTGTTCTATTTTCAGAGGATAGGCTCTTGACGAAGAAGGCATCCTGTAGAGCGTGATGTGTCGGTTGGCAAAGAATGTCTCGACGCTTCCACCTACTTCTGGCACTTGTACATCGAATTGTGTGCAAAGCGTTTGAGTGGCTTTTTGTCCGGTAGTAACAATGGCATTGCATAGAGGCATTTGTTGCAGCAGGGCTTTCACATCCGTGTATTGCTCAATTTCCAAAAATTGATCTGATGCATTATTTTTCAATCGACGTACGGCACAAGCAGTGTCGTACAATGCTATTCCTTTTTCGCTAAGAAATTTGATTAGCTTCTCGCGATCAAATTTCTTTTGCTCCGGTACGATAAAAAAGCGCGTATCATCGAAAAATAGAAATCCGAATATACGCCACATATCATTGTTGAAATTGGGATAATAAAAATCCATTGACCAACGTTGGCGTGGAGGAGGAAAACTACCCAACATTAGTAGTCGTGCACCCGAAGGAAGGAATGGTTGTAGTGGGTGAAATTCTATAGGATATTCGTTCATTTTTTGTGCAAAGATAAGTTTTTTTAATCTTTTTGTAATACCTTTGCAGGCATTATTAATATTAATGAATCTAATGATGTATAAAAAACTCTTTTCTTGTTACTTGTTATTCGTGTTATTTTTTTCTTGTAGTATTTCAGCTCAAAATGTGCAGATGCATTATGATTTTGGTCGTTCTCTTTATAATAAAGATTTGAGCAAACGTCCTTTATGGACATCGACAGTCGAAGATTTTGTCCCAGACAAATGGGGTAGTACCTATTTCTTTATTGATATGGATTATAATCATAACGGAGTTGCTTCGGCTTATTGGGAAATAGATCGTGAATTAAAGTTCTGGAAATCGCCTGTTTCTATCCATTTGGAATATGATGGTGGTAATGTGAAGAATGTTCCCGAAGAATACAATATCCGCAATGCTTACTTGTTGGGTTTGACATATACGTGGAATAACAAAGACTATTCTGCTGGCTTTTCTGTTACTCCGATGTACAAGTATATTCAGGGACAATATTATCGTTCGTATAATAACTTCCAATTAACAGGTACATGGTATTGCAATTTTCTCAATCGGAAAGTTACTTTTGATGGTTTCGCCGATTTGTGGAGAGAACACAATGATCACGGAATGGCTATTTTTATTTCAGAACCTCAGATATGGGTTAACTTAAATAAGTTCAAAGGTGTAGACAAAGATTTTAACCTTAGTGTCGGTTCAGAAACCGAATTGAGTTACAATTTTGCAGGGCGCGACGGTTTCTTCGCTATTCCTACGCTAGCACTCAAATGGACATTCAAATAGAGAATATAATTACGTGAATACCTATTTCCCCAGAAAATAAAACAGAAATTTTTAACCGATGAAATCCGATTTGATATATACATTGGAAGAGAGACCTCCATTTAAAGATGCCTTCTTTGCCGCCTTCCAGCATTTGCTTGCCATATTTGTTGGAATTATTACTCCTCCATTGATTGTTGCCAATGCGTTGCAACTCGATATTGAGCGTACCAGTTTCCTCATCTCGATGTCTCTTTTTGCGTCAGGTGTCGCAACATTTATCCAATGCCGTCGTTTTGGTTTCTGCGGTTGTGGACTGCTCTGTGTGCAAGGTACCAGTTTTTCATTTATAGGTCCGATTATTGCCACCGGATTAGTAGGCGGATTGCCTCTCATTTTTGGTTCGTGCATGGTTGCTGCTCCTGTAGAAATGATTGTGAGCCGAACATTTAAGTATTTGCGCAAAATTATTACTCCCATCGTATCCGGCACCGTTGTGTTGCTTATTGGGTTAAGTCTTATTAAGGTAGGAGTTATCTCTTGTGGTGGAGGTCATGCAGCTATTAAGGCTGGGACTTTCGGGAGTTGGCAGAATTTGACCATTGCAGCAGTTGTTCTTTTAAGTGTCTTGTTTTTCAATCGTTCCGGAAACAAATACCTCCGAATGAGTTCTATTATATTAGGAATTATATTGGGCTATCTCGTAGCCTTTTATTTTGGCAAAGTCGATACATCCGGCTTGTCTACTTCCAGCTTGTTCAGCTTCAATATACCCATGCCGTTTAAATATGGAATAAGTGTTAGTTTCTCTTCGGTTATCGGATTGGGATTGGTATACCTCATTACAGCTATCGAAGCTACTGGAGACATCACCGCCAATTCGATGATTTCGGGACTGCCTGTCGAAGGAGAAGAATATATGAAGAGAGTATCGGGTGGTGTCTTTTCCGACGGACTCAACTCTTTTATATCCGGTATGTTCAATGCTTTTCCCAATTCCATCTTCGCTCAAAACAATGGCATCATTCAACTCACCGGCGTCGCTAGCCGTTATGTAGGTTATTATATTGCCGGCTTTTTGGTGCTGTTGGGATTGTTCCCCATCGTAGGTGCCGTTTTCTCTATTATGCCCGATGCCGTATTGGGTGGCGCTACTATACTGATGTTCGGCACAGTGGCGGCGGCCGGTATCCGTATTATTTCTTCTCAGCAGATAGGTCGTAAAGAGACGCTTGTTATTTCTGTCAGTTTGGCATTAGGGTTGGGAGTCGAGTTGGTTCCTGATATTTTAGCGAATGCTCCTCAAACGATCAAGACTATTTTCTCGTCGGGTATTACAACCGGTGGTTTGACAGCCATATTGGCTAATATGCTGATTCAGATTAAAGAGAAAGATTAAGAAATTATCTCTAAACCATCTGCTTCTTTGTTATGATGTTTAGGGTGTGCCTTAATAATTCAGAAAAATCAACCGTATGTCGCAGCGGTAACTAACGCATGTTGCACGCGAAACTAACGTTAGTTATCATAACAACTTCCGTTAGTTACCGCAGTAACTAACGGAAGTTATGGTAGCGACATACGTTAGTTTTTTCTAAACTGTTCTTATTCCGCACTTCAAGTATTTGTATTTACTCGATTGTCATTTCATTGATCAGGTTGCTGCATCCGCCCAGCTTATCCAATACGAAAAGGATATAGCGGATATCTACGCATATACAGCGTTGCAGTTTATCATCGAAGTTTACATCACCACTCAGCGATTCCCAGTTGCCGTCAAAAGCGGCACCTATCAGTTGCCCTTTGCTATTTAATACGGGGCTGCCCGAGTTTCCTCCTGTTATGTCGTTGGTAGTCAGGAAAGCTACCGGCATTTCACCGTTGGGCATGGCATAGCGGCCGAAGTCCTTATTCAGGATGAGTTCTTTTAATTTTGCAGGAACTACAAATTCCGGATCGTTGGGATTTTCTTTCTCAAGAATTCCGTTCGTAGTGGTATAGTAACGATACATCACCCCATCTTTCGGGTTGTACGATTTCACATTGCCGTATGTCAGGCGTATGGTGAAATTGGCGTCTGGATAAGAAGGGGAGGGGAGTTTTATTTCGCATAGTCCGCGAATGTATTTTTTATGTAGCGAGTCCAGTATAATGGCGTATTTGTTATTCGCTTCGTTGTTCAAGAAATCTGACGAAAAATGGAGGATCGAAGTGGCATATTGCAACCCCATATCATCATCCAAGGCTTTTTCTGTCGGATTATTAACAAAGGCTTCAAAAGCTTTACGGTTTCCGAAAATAGAAGAGTCGAACAGATCGTCCACATATTTATCGTAATCGCCATGATATTTCGATTCGATGGTCTTAAAATAGTCGGGACGTTGATTGGCCGGTACCATTTGTGCATAGAGCGGCAGGGTCGCTTTCATTACTTTTCTTTCTACCCTGCCATCATAGTCTTTGTTATGAATATAATCGTAATCTTTGGCAAAATCGGTGATGTCTTTCTTGAGCGTTTTTATGTTCTTTTCGGCAATATCTTTTTTTACGGCAGGCAGGTCGTGCAGGGTAGTCGTAATCATGTTGAATTGTGATCCGCGATATATTTCGAAGAAAGTATTGGCGGCATATCTGAACCTTTTCGATTCTTGTATTGCTTTGTCTATTCCCGCAATCACACCCTGATATTCGGGTTTGTCTTTTGCAAAGTCTTCAAAGGCCTTTTCTTGTTGTTTTTTAGTTTCTATGACGTTATTGTCAATGATGGCTTTATTCATGCCGATCGAATTCTTCCAATAGTTGCTCGAGTTGGCAAAGATATCGGCATACTGAATGCGGATGGTATCATTAGTGCTCATGGCTTTTTTTAGTTCGTCCAGCACTACGTTGCGCACTTTGATGCGTGGCACGTTGTCCGTTTCCATGCAGTCTTTCACTTCCGATGCTGTTAGATAACGGCTGGTGTTGCCTGGAAAGCCCATTATCATCGTATAGTCGTCTTCGTTTATTCCTTTCAGAGAGATAGCAAGATGTTTCTTTGTTTTGAGCGGTACGTTTTTCTCACTATATTCCGCTGGTTCGCCCTTTTTGTCTGCATAGATGCGGAATATCGAAAAGTCGCCCGTGTGTCGTGGCCATATCCAGTTATCCGTTTCGCCGCCAAACTTGCCGATAGCCGATGGAGGAGCGGCTACCATCCTCACATCTTTGTATACTTTGTAATAGATCAGGTAGAAGCTGTTGCCGGCATAGAAAGGCAATATTTCTGCTTCTATGTATTTTTTCCCTTTATATTCACTTCTAGCCTTATATTCTGTAGCTAGCCCTTCACAGTACGATCCTGATATTGATTCGGATTCACTTATTCTTTTAGCTCGAATCTCAGCATTTACTCTATCGGTGACATCTACTATTTTGTCTACAAAACGAAATTGAAGTCCATTCACAGGCAGTTCTTCTTTTCTGTCTTTCGACCAGAAACCATTGGTCAGGTAGTCGTGATCTACCGAGCTCAGGGCTTGTATCGACTCATATCCACAGTGGTGATTTGTCAGAATCAGACCCTCGCCCGAAATGATTTCGCCGGTGCATCCTTCGCCGAATATGCCTACCGCATCTTTCAGCGATATACCGTTGGGGTTGTAAATATCGGACGCTTCAAGCCTCAATCCGGCTTTTTTCATCATATCGATAGAGTGTTGTTCTTGCATGATTTGCAATAGCCACATGCCTTCGTCTGCATAAGCAGATACGTTTACTCCGATTAGTAGTAGTAAAAGAAGAAACTTTGAGTAAATTTTCATTTTTTATTATTTATCATATATCTAAACGGCACAAAAGTACTTCATGGCGCTAGCAATAACAAATCAAATAAGTTATTAAAAGTTTAAAATAAAAAAGAGAGATGTAAAATATAACTACATCTCTCTTTTTTACTATTATTTGTAACAATCTATTATTCGATCGTCATTTCATTAATCAGGTTGTTGCATCCGCCTAGCTTGTCTAGTACGAAAAGAATATAGCGGATATCTACGCAAATACAGCGTTGTAGTTTCTTGTCGAAGTTTATATCGCCACTCAGCGATTCCCAGTTTCCGTCAAAGGCTGCTCCGATCAATTGTCCTTTGTCATTCATCACCGGACTGCCCGAATTACCGCCCGTTATATCGTTGGTAGTTAGAAAAGCTACCGGCATCTCGCCGTCTGGCATGGCATAGCGACCGAAGTCTTTGTTCTGAATCAGTTCTTTCAACTTTGCAGGAACTACAAATTCCGGATCATTGGGATTCTCTTTCTCCAGAATACCATCTGTAGTGGTATAGTAACGATACATCACCCCATCTTTCGGGTTGTACGATTTCACGTTACCGTATGTCAGACGCATCGTGAAGTTCGCATCGGGATACGAAGGAGTAGGCAGTTTCATTTCGCCCAATCCACGGATGTATTTCTTGTGCAATGAGGCCAACTCTGCACTATATTTATTGGCATTGGGCATGAGGTAGGTCATGGCAAATTTTGTAATCGAATAGCCGTATTCAAGCCCCGGATCTTCGTCTAATGCTTTTACAGTGGGATTCTTTACAAATGCATCGAAGTTGCTGAGGTTTCCGAAGATAGAGTGATCGAACATATCATCAACATATTTGTCGTAGTTGCCGCCAAATTTTGTTTGGATGGTATTGAAAAAGTCGGGGCGTTCTTCGGCCGGAACCATTTGAGCGTAGATGGGTAAGATAGCCTTTAGCAATTTGCTTTCCACTTGTTCGTTGAAGTCGTTGGTATGAATCTTGTCGTAACCCTCTTTCAACATCTGAATACCTTTTTTGACGGTTTTCTTGTCGGCCAACAACTTCTTCACTTCTTCTCTACCGTATGCGGCAGAAGTGATGTGGTTGAACAGGCTGCCTCTATTTATTTCAGAGAAAGTAGTGGCGCAGTAATTGAATTTCTTCGTTTGCTCAATCACTTTGTCAATGCCTTCAATCACGCCTTGATATTCGGGTTTGTCTTTTGCAAATTCAATAAAAGCCTTTTCTTGTTCTTTCTTCGTATCGAGCACTTTATTGTCAATAATGGCCTTGTTCATACCGATAGAGTTCTTCCAGTAGTTGCTCGAGCTGGCAAAGATACTTGCATATTGAATGCGTACGGCATCACTGGCAGCCATTTCTTTTTTCAAAACATCGAGCACAGCGGTACGCACTTTGATGCGAGGCTCATTCTCGTTATTCATTCTGTTTTCTACTTCCGATGCCGTAAGATAACGGCTTGTCCGTCCCGGAAATCCCATGATCATCGCATAGTCGCCTTCTTTAATTCCCTGTAGCGAAATGGTCAGATGCTTTTTAGTTTTGAGCGGCACGTTCTTTTTGCTATATTCTGCAGGCTCGCCATTTTTGTCTGCATAGATGCGGAACATCGAGAAGTCGCCCGTGTGGCGCGGCCACATCCAGTTGTCTGTTTCGCCGCCAAACTTACCTACCGACGATGGAGGAGCTGCTACCATACGTACGTCGTTATATACTTTGTAATAAATCAGGTAGAAGCTGTTGCCTGCATAGAAAGGTAGCACTTCTGCTTCAATATATTTTTTATCCTTGTATGGGCTATTATCCATTTGGTCTTTTGCCAATTTCATGCAATAGTTCTGAGTGAACGACTCTGCTTCTGTAATTTTGCCTGCTTTGATATCGGCATTTACCAGTTCGGTCACGTCGACTATTTTGTCTACGAAACGAAATTTGAGTCCCGGAGTCGGAAGCTCTTCACTGCGTGATTTCGACCAGAATCCGTTAGTCAGATAGTCATGTTCTACCGAGCTGTGTTGTTGAATCGAACTATAACCACAGTGATGATTTGTCAGAATCAGACCGTCGCCCGAAATTATTTCACCGGTACATCCGGCGCCAAAAATACCGACGGCATCTTTGAGCGAAATGCCGTTTGGATTGTAAATGTCAGTGGCGTCAAGATTTAGTCCGGCTTTTTTCATCAAATCGATGGAATGTTGCTCTTGCATGATTTGTAGTAACCACATGCCTTCGTCGGCGCGGCCGACTGTCGCTACACAAAGTAACGATAATAAGAATAGGTATTTGAATTGTTTTTTCATAAAAATGTATTTATCATATATGCGGACAAAGATACAACAAGAAATTGAAAAACTAAATAAAATGTAAAAGGATTCTTTGCCGCAATTATTGCGAAAATCATTGCCTTCACAATCCTACAACATATTGACAAATTAAACAAAAGTCCTATCGTCAGAATTAAATATACAACGGTTTAATTCCGCCTGCGCATAAGGAATATCCTTTTTTACTTCCACGTCTTTTGTGTTCGAATTGTAACCTGTTTCTCATCTGATAGAAACACTACTGTATCTCTTTTGAAATCTGCTTCCGATAATTTTGCAGCAAAATAAAATTTGTATTTATGAATAGAACTGTTCGTTTTCGACCGCTTATAGTCGTTCTTATGTTGGCTGCCACTTCTTTTTTGGCTGTGCCAACTGTTGCAAACAATCTTAATCGCTCTTCTCTTTCGACTCCGCAACGAGTCGCTAAGATCCAAGTCACGGGAACTGTTGTAGATGAAAATGGTGAACCGCTGATTGGAGCAAGTATCAGAGACAAACAGACCAATAATGGTATGATAACAGATGCCGAAGGTAAGTTCAAGTTATCTATAGCACCTGGTAATAGCTTGATAATAACTTGTGTTGGCTATACCAACAAAGAATTTGTATTTGATGGAAAGACTCCAATCAAAATTAAACTTGACCCCGACGAACGTACATTGAATGAGGTCGTAGTAGTGGGGTATGGTGTTCAAAAGAAGATCAATCTCTCCGGTTCTGTCGACCAGCTTAGTGCCTCGCAGTTGGAACAGAAGCCGATCACCGATTTGGCAAGAGGTCTTCAAGGCATGATACCAAATTTGAATATCGATTTCACCAGCGGCGAGCCTGGACAAGCAGCCAAAATTAATATTCGTGGCGAAGCATCTATTAACGGTGGTTCGCCACTTATTTTAATAGATGGTGTGGCTTCTGATTCAGAAGAGATGAACCGTCTGTTGCCTCAGGATATAGAGAGTATTTCTGTACTCAAAGATGCTGCTTCGGCTGCAATATATGGTGCCCGTGCCGCTTTCGGTGTCATACTCATAACGACTAAACGTGGAGCAGGCGACAGAATTCGTATAGAATACAACAACAATTTCTCTTGGAAGCGTCCTTCGATGATGACAAATGAGACGTCCGATCCATATATCTATTTGAAATTGAAGAATATCGCTGTTTTGAATACTCCTTGGAGTTCGGGACATGTCACAAGTGACGAACGTCTGGAGTGGGCACGTCAAAGGTCCGATAATCCCAATGGAACGCAGTCTATTCGTCTCGATCCTTTAGACAACACCCAATGGGACTATATGGGAAACCGTAATTGGACCAATTATTATCTCGATAGATCAACGTTCAGTCAGTCGCATCAAATGGCTGTTTCGGGTGCTACAGATAAGACAAATTTCTATCTGTCGGCAGGTATCGATGATGAGAACGGTATCTTTTCGGGTGTTGTCGATAATGATAAATACAGTCGTTACAGCACTCGTAGCAAGGTCAGCTATAAGGTTTATGATTGGCTCACCATTGGCAATAATACTTATTTTGTATCCACCATACGAAAGAAACCTAGTTATTATAATCTTAGCGATATCTATAATGCCAAACCCAGCGATGTGGGTGTCAATACAGATGGTACATGGGCCAATACCGACCTTGGCAAAGCATTGGCACAACTTACCGATGGCGGGCAGAATAAAACAGTGTATGATAGACTTCAAAGTACTTTCTCGGTAGAGATGAACTTCTGGAAGCGCATGTTGTCGCTCAATGCCAACTATACCTTTGCAAAAGGAACTGAGAATACCGACTCCTATACTACAACGTATCATATAGGCTATGGTCCGAAAGATATTCGTGAACAAGGCAACAGTTCGGCCGAAAAAGATAATACCAGTACGCTCTATTCGGTACTCGATCTTTATGCTACATTCAACAAAGACTTTGGCAAGCATGCCGTCTCTGCCGTATTGGGCTATAATCAGGAATACAACCGTTGGGATCAGTTTTCGGCACGACGCAATAATATCATTTCTACTTCTTTGCCATCGATAGCACTTTCGTCGGGCGATCAGTTTGTGAATGAGACATATAGGGATTGGGCTATTCGTGGTGTATTCTTTCGTGCCAATTATACCTACGACAACCGTTATATATTCGAACTTGACGGACGCTATGACGGTTCTTCTCGCTTTCCGAAGAACAAACGTTTTGGCTTCTTCCCTTCGGGTTCTGTAGCCTGGCGTGTAGATAACGAGAAATTCTTTCGCCCTTTCCGCAATATCTTTTCTCAGTTCAAACTGAGAGGCTCTTATGGTTCGCTCGGCAATCAGTTGGTCAGCGAATATGGTTATGTGCCTTCAATGAGTTCGCAAATTGGAAGTTATATCATAGACGGCAAATTGCAACAAACGGTTACTGCACCGGGGCTGGTATCGCCCGACTATACTTGGGAACGGGTAAAGACACTCAACGGTGGCCTTGATATCGGTTTGTTGAACAATCGTCTCACCGCTTCTCTCGATATATATACCCGCCGCACTATCGGTATGCTTACTTTGGGAAAAGAATTGCCCGCCGTATTGGGAACTTCCGAGCCCAACGAGAATGCGGCCAATTTGAAAACCAATGGATGGGAATTGTCACTATCTTATCGCGATATGTTCAAACTGAAAGGCAAACCTTTTAAATGGGGCTTGAGATTCGTGCTATCTGATAACCGCTCATGGATAACGAAGTTTGATAATCCCAACAAGACGCTCGGACAATATTATAAAGGTCAGGAACTGGGCGAAATATGGGGACTGCAAAACGATGGTATGTTCAAGAACAAAGGCGAGATCGCTGCACTCGACGAAACGCAGATTATTCCGTGGGGAGCACTCGAAATAGTAGAAGGCTGGCCCAAATACAAAGACCTGGATGGCGACAAGAAGATAACGAAAGGCGCTACCGTCGACAAACCTGGCGACCTCAGCCGTATAGGCAATTCATCTCCTCGTTATCGTTTCGGCTTCAATCTTAATGCCGAATGGAATGGTTTCGATTTCTCTGCCTTCTTTCAGGGAATAGGGAAGCGCGACTATTATCCTATCAGTTATCTGTATTGGAGCTTCTATCAGCAACCTTATGCCGGAGGGCAGATTCATGCTTTCGATTTCTATAGGGCGGCAGACGATAATGATGTCGAAATGGCCAAACATTCCAAATCTTATATCAAAGCAGGACTTGCCAGTCAGAACCTTAATTCTAGGTATCCGGTGTTCCAGGCATGGCTCGCCGATAAGAATCTTGGCACAGGAATCAATGGCATGGGACTCGCTATACCACAAACAGCTTACTTGCTCAACGGTGCATACCTTCGGATAAAGAATATCACTATTGGCTATACTCTGCCCGAGAAAATGACGCAGAAAGTACATCTTAGCAGGGTCCGAATTTATGTCAGTGGAGATAATATCTTCGAGTGGAGTGCACTCAAAAAGTATTTTGATCCCGAGGCAGTCACCGATAACGACTCTTACGGATATGTATATCCTTTCAATCGTCAATACTCTTTTGGTTTAAATGTAACTTTTTAAATGATAGGAAAAATGAAAACAATAATCTATATTTGTATCAGTTTCGTGTTGATGTTGTCTCTTATGTCGTGCAACGACTCTTTCTTAGACCGTCAGCCACAAACAGAAATCGGTGCCGGCAGCTATTTTAATACCGAAGAAGACTTGAAAATGTATTGCTATGGATTACTCGATACTCCTGCCTACAATTATGTAGCCGATGCAGGAACAGATGATCAGGCCACCACGGACAATGTGGAAGTCAAAAACATCATGACTTCTACCAATCCTTCTTCGGCAACGATCACTTCGGGCTGGTCGTGGCAACGCTTATACAATATCAACTTCTTTCTAGAGCATTGCAAAAAAGCGAATGTCCCTTCCGATGTGTTGGCTCATTATGCCGGCATAGCTCGTTATTATAGAGCCTCTTTCTATATGGACAAGGTCAAACGCTATTCGGATGTGCCTTGGTACGAAACGACATTGGCAACCAATGATTCTACCCTGTACAAGGCTCGTGATAGTCGCGATTATGTGGTGAAAAAAATATTCGCCGACTTTCAGTATGCTGCCGATAGTGTCAAGGCGGGGCAGCCCAAAGGGGCTATCGACAAATGGATCGTATTGGCAACGATGGCTCGCCAAGCTCTCTACGAAGGAACTTATCGCAAATATCATAGCGAACTGAATTTGCAATCGTCAGCAAATACCTATCTCGAGATGGCAGAACAAGCTGCAACCGAAATTATGAATTCGGGCACCTTCAAACTCTACACCACCGGACACCCCGAGAGCGACTATGCTACGCTTTTCAATAGTTTGGATTTGTCTACGAATCCCGAGATGATTCAGGCACACTATTACGATAAAGCAACTTCCGGTAATGGATTCTGGGCATATATGTTCGGCAACTATATCCCGTGTCCTACCAAAGATTTGGTTCAGGCTTATCTGATGAAGGATGGCAGTTATTATTCTTCGCAACAAGATTATCAGACCAAACAATTTGTGGAGGAGTTCAAAGACCGCGATCCACGTATGTCGCAAACACTTGCCTATCCGGGTTGGACGCTTGTCAATACCATGACCTATGCTCCAGGTGCCGGAATTTATGTTCAGTCGCTCAACAAAAACTTTTCGGGCTATCATCAGATCAAGGGGTTCATCAACAATAAAGACGAGAACTACTATCTTAGTGTCGACTATCCCGTTATCCGCTATGCCGAAGTATTGCTTATCTATGCCGAGGCACGTGCCGAACTCGGCAAATTGACTCAGCAAGATCTAGACCAATCCGTCAACTTGATTAGAAGTCGCGCCGGCATGCCGCAGCTAGTGCTCAATCCCGTTGCCGATCCTGTCATGCAAGCTGCTTTTCCCGATATATCACCTGTCCTTTTAGAGATAAGGCGCGAACGTCGTGTCGAACTCGCTTTCGAGGGCTTTCGCTTTGACGATTTGATGAGATGGAAGGCGGGCAAGTTGCTCGAAAAAGAACCCGAAGGACTTTATTTCCCTGCTCTGGGCAAATACGATCTTACCGGCGACGGTGTCCCCGATATCTATCTCATCCCTTCTTCTCAATCTATTCCGGCAGAAGAGAACAAAGAGTCAAATTCATTGGGAGTAAAGCTGGTCTATTATAAGACCGGGACAATCGACGACCAGAATGCAACCGTTTATCTTACCGAAGGCACCAAGGGCAATATCCTGACGATAAAAGACATGGGCACTTTTGTAGAACCCCAATATTATTATCGGCCGGTACCCAAGCACCAAATGGATCTGAATCCCAAACTTGGTCCACAATTGTTTGGTTGGCAATGACAAATAATAATAGACAAAATACAACGATTATGAAATTCAGACGATTATTATTTCTTTCTTTATTGATTCTAAGCGCTTTGGCCGATATGTCTGCCAAGACCAAAAAAGTCATTTATGTCATCATGGACGGCATTCCTGCCGATTGCATAGAACGTCTTCATCCGCAAACTATTTATGATATTGCTGCCGTTGGGGGCTATAGTAGGGGATATGCCGGTGGCGAAGTAGGCACCTATTCTCAAACTCCTACGGTGTCGGCAATCGGCTATTCAAATATCCTTACCGGCACATGGATGAACAAACACAATGTACAGGGCAACTCGGATATCAAGGCCAACTACAATTATTGGACTCTCTTTCGTATTGCAAAAGAGCAAAAGAAAGAGTACAAGACGGCTATCTTTTCAAGTTGGACCGACAACCGCACCATCTTGCTGGGTGCCGGCAAAAGCGAGACAAACAACTTGAAAGTCGATTACGTAGCCGATGGTTACGAACTGGATAAGGCAAACTTCCCGCAACAAAAGAATAGTACCGAGATATGGCAGATCGATTCGTTGGTCATAGACAAGGCGGCACAATGTGTCAAAGACAACGCTCCCGATTTGAGCTGGACTTACTTGTGGTACACCGACGATGCTTTCCATTTGTTCGGCAATGGTAGCTATTCAGACGATTATGTGTTAAAGACCGACCGGCAGTTACAGAAGATATGGGATGCCGTCAAATATCGGGAAAAGAACTGTAACGAGGAGTGGCTGATTATTGTCACTACCGACCATGGACGTTCCGAAAACGGACACGACCATGGCGGGCAATCTCAGCGCGAACGCTGTGTATGGGTGTCTACCAATATCAAGAACGTGAACAAAGAATTCAGTAGCGATCAATTGTCTCATGTCGATATTTTGCCTACCATCTGCCGTTTTATGAATTTCGAAGTACCAACCAATCTTGCCTTCGAACAAGACGGCATCTCATTTATCGGTAAGCGTGATATCTACCGGCTGACGGCTTTTCCATACGACGATACCATCACTCTCAATTGGAAATCCGACGGCACCACAGAGAAAACCACCATCTTCATGGCAACCACCAACAACTACAAAGAGGGTGGGAGCGATCAATGGATAGAAGTAGCCACAGTGCCTGCCAATCAACAAAAGTATACCGTAGACCTCACCCAATACACTCTCTCCAAGTTCTATAAGTTCGCAGTTGTTACGGCCAACAATCATCTCACCCGATGGGTAGAGAGATAGAATGATATGACGATGCAATAATCATCATATCGTTCTATTGCGCAAATAGTCGATACCCGGATAAAATAAGTCCTGTTCTCTACGCCACAAACAGCACTTCCTTTTATTCGGGTATCATCTTTATTCCCTATTATCCTTTTCCACCAGTCTGTTTGAGTCTGAGTGCAGCCTCTAAATCGCATTATTCGGTAGGCAAAGGTTATTTGTGTTGTCTTAAAAAAGAGAGTTTGTCCCAGTAGCCACGTTGAAATTTTATTTTGTCGTTCACAATCCGAAAGAATCCACAACCTCTTAGTCCCAATGGATCTTTTTGCAAATGATCTTACTGAACTGAATTTTGGTACCGCTTGCAGCGCTACGCTTGGTTCCGATACAACGATATCATCAAAATTTAAACAGGCTCTTCTGTGGGAAATTTATGGTCAACCTGATATTCGCCAACAACGGTTTATTCATGTCCCTAAGCTACTATGTTATACTCTTCTACTTCCCATCCTATCTACTATTTTTCGTTAAATCCGATTTTCTGATTATCTATTGCAAGCAACAGTTTCAATTTAAGTTCTTCACTGAAATCGTTTTCATTTTCCAAAAGTGAATGTACTATTTCTGTCAGCAAATCATTATCAATATGTCCTGCCGCTAAATGGTAACTGATATTTTCCATCTCGTGAAGGAAACGTTCTATACAATACAAATATCCGTTGAGAGATAAAAACTGTACTCCAAGCGTGATTGACAGCCGTTTATTACCATCTGTAAAAGCGTGATTACGATTAACCGACCATATTAAATGCACTAATTTTTTTTCAAATGTCGGATAATAATCATCATTTTTGATATGTTCCAAAGCACTGTCCAAATAACCGATATTCAATTCCTCACAACGACCTCCACCGCTGTATTCTATGGTTCTACGATGCGTCTGTTCCGCCTGTTCTTTTGTAATATACAGAATCATAATCAGTCTCGTTCTTTTAATCGTTTGAGTGCGTCCTTATATTCTTCCAAACGCCTGTCAAGTTCCATACTTTTTTCACCGAGAAAACGGTCGAAATCAGCTTTGGGCACTGCACTGACATATTCCTCCAGATTCTTATGCAATGCGTCACGGAAACACAAATCTCGGCTTGCCATTTTATTACGGGCTTTTTCTCTTAATGGTACCCATAACTTTTGCTTTTCAAACACGTCAAATAACCTATCTGCTTCATAAGGCGACAACAATCTATCAAGTTCCTTAGCCTTGTTCCGCAACTGTTCGGCAAAACCTGTTTCGTAACTCGAAATAATATCTAACACTTCGCTATACATTGTATGACGGACATTCTCATCTTTTTCCAACTTTAAAATACGACGATATTCTGCCGCATTTTCTTTAAATATACTGTTGTAAACCTTGTCGGTATAAACCATATATTTGAAATTGCCCATATCAACGCAATCACGCAAGGCATCGGTAAATTCCTTGCGATAATCTTCACCTCGCATCATATTGACAATATAATCTTCGTCGCGTTGATTAATATATTTTGTACTACCTCCCGTACGTTTGTTGATGGTGTCAATAACAATATCAAGTATAACGCTTCGTAACTGTCTGGCTTTTTCGCTGTCATTAAGCAGCATAGCTATATTGAGGAATGTCCGAAAATTAAAAATTCCAAGTACTGTCGTTTTGGTAATGAAATCTGTTTCGTTACCAAAATCATGTCCATATACTAACTTAAATTCTATCAGATGTTTACCTTTAAGTACATCGTAACCGTTTTTGGTCAATTCTTTGTTGTTTCTCTCGATACAATTGTCTATTGTCCGTTCTGTAACATCAAAAAATTCCGCAATCTGACGTTTGATAAATTTATATTCATTTTCGAACAAAACCCCTTTGATACCCACTGCTTTCTGTATTTCAGCAACTGCCTGTAAGTTGTTAAGAATATTCTGCCGTGCTACGACACTATTTGCCAATTCCTTTGCCATTATATTAATTTTCTATTGATTCAAAATTTTATAACTTGTTTCTGTAATATTCATATACATGATACATGCTTAATTATCGTAACGGAAACAAAGGGCAATATATCACAAAAGTGTCGAATCTGCAAGAAAAAAAGCTAAAATAGCTTCAAAATAGTAGTTCTACCTGCCAATGACGGTTGATGCTCTCTATCAAAATATCTTTATGAGAATCTGTTTTCTCACAAAGATATTTTGGAATAGCTAAAAAGAGGGTGAATATACTCCGAAATCTGCGAGCACATCGCCCTGCACACGCTCTGCCGGGCTATATCTGCCTCTCCGGCCTTGTTTTTCCACTTCGTCCAACCATTGTTGCTACTGCCTGTACAGAAATCGGCAGCGGTACTTGGACTAGAGAAAGCCTTGTCCGAATCCAACCGAGCTTACCTTCTTTCATCGAGGCATATTCCGCTATCAATATATCTCTCTTACCTTTTCCACCACTCCGTTTGAGTCTGAGTGCAGCCTCTAAATCACATTATTCGGTAGGCAAAGGTAATTTGTGTTGTCTTAAAAAAGAGAGTTTGTCCCAGTAGCCACGTTGAAATTTTATTTTGTCGTTCACAATCCGAAAGAATCCACAACCTCTTAGTCCCAATGGATCTTTCCATTCCAGTATGGCCCATTCGCCATCTTCAAAAATGTTTTCTGGAATACAGACCATTTCGGCTGTTTCAAATTCAGATTTGAACATTTCATAAATAGCCGTTCTACCCTTTACAGGTTCATTTGCCACCTGATGATTCACGGCATCTTCGTGATACAATTCAGAGATGCCTTTTGCATTTCCGTCATTAAATAAGTCTATCCAGCGTTCTAGAACTTCTTTAGGTTTCATCATCTTCAATTTTTATCATGTCTTTTTGCAAAGATAAATCTTTAATGCTTTTTTCAACATTTTTATTGTGAAATTCTCTATAGGGCCGACTTTCATCGCACCATTTCTTGTATCCCGAAGCCATAGAAAACATTCGCTCCCGATTATAAACATGCAAAACACAAGGATCGTCTGTTTATGTGTACTATTCTTTTCCGTATTCGACCTTGTCTTAGCAGTACGTGGTGTATGAATCGGTACCAATGCTGGTGAGGTTAGAGCCGTGAGTCTGAAATCAGCACAGAATAGCAGGAGAGGGGGAGAATACTGATTTATTTCTTATAATGCATTTTTCTGTTTACCATATGTACCGTTATAATACCTATTGTTATCATAGATTTCACGGCGGCGTTTAGCTTCTTTTCTAATATCTTCTGCACAATCAGCCAATTCGTTGCCTATTCCTCGTGGTGTAACCCATAATTCTCCGATTATAATTTTATTCTTATCTTTTTCTCTATTATATTCATTTGGTGAACCATGAAAGAAATTTGCACCGAAACCAACACAATGATCTTCATGAGGATGTGTGCTGATAAATAAATCCACAAAAGGACGATCTTCGGTGTCTTTTTTAAGCTCATTTAACAAGTCTTCTTTTACGTCAAAATAGACCTGTTTACCATTTTCTATAAGATCGTCTTTTATTTGGCAATCAATAATCACCGTCTTGTCGTTAGCGAGTTTTATTAAAGTACAATCAGCATTGCCGACAGGATAAAATTTAATTAAGTGTTCCATTTTTTAAAGAAATAAGTATTATAAAAAATAAACAAGGTTATGAAATTTATAATGTTTTATTAGACAACCTAGATATATGCTATGACTTGTAACTTATTCGTTTAGATAGAATTTGTGATATAATGATAATCTTTTATATACTGATATAAATATTTTAAGTACAAATATTCTCTAACCAATAGTTATTATTATTAATAATAAAGAAATATATTATACTGTTTTGTAATCTAACCATGATGGATATCCTTCTTTATTAACAAATGTATTGGCTATGGCTCCACAGGTCGTTGAAATTCTATCATCCTTTTCTATTTCTTCCCAACGACTATATGCAGCAGATATACCTCTTGCCATTCCTCGTTCATTTCCATAATTGTCTAATTCATTATCGACTAATAATTGTATTAGTGTAGAGTAGCTCATTTTGATATTTTGGCTAAATAATGCTAATGCTAATCTGCCTATGAATTCATAGGTTTTGTTCTGCATTTCAGGTTCTTTTTCCATGATTTTTTATTTTCTGTCTATTAAAATCCGTTTTGTACTGCTTTATAGGCAAGTATATTTTCTGTTAAAATATATAATAATATTTTATTTTAAAGACGTATTCCAAATTTGAGATACAATTTGACTTAACACTAGTGCCCTTTTTTCTATAAATGACATAGCATTTTCTTCATCACAGTTGTAATCCTGTTCTGGCAAATACCTATTATTCTTTAAGAAAAATAATTTACTATAAGCATCTGGTAGTTCTTCATAGCTATCTATATCATCCCTTTTTATTAAAACAAATCCAGCAACAGAGTTCATATATGACTCTACAATTGGAATACCTAATTGAGAGTCAAAATCCGTTTCATCAAATATCCTATATAGTACAAGAGATTGGCGTCTTCGAGATCTCATAAGGATACTAAAATCGTCAACATCATGAGGATTCAAATAATATAATATTCTAGCATAAAAATAATGATAATACCCCCAGCTATCCATAGGTTGGGAGAGTATAACATTGCCAGACGTAAATATCTTTTTTAATTCAGCCTCTAAGCAAATAGATAAACCCTGATTATCAACATTTCTTATAGTTTTAACTATCTCATATATGTTATTCCTAATAGAGCTTTGGGTAATAGATTTACCTTGTAAAGCTCTAATATTAGTATATGCATCTATGAACTTGCACACTGTATTTATTTTTTTATCAATATTAGCCTCATCATCCAATTTTGATATAGGCGAAATATATAGAGGATATGTAAGCGAATCTGCTAATGGATAGAAATCGTTTATGTACAAAATATTATTGCGACTATTTAGCCCTTTTTTTAAATTGCATATTTTAAGGTATATATTTGAGAAAAGATCAAAATCAAATCTCATAAAATAATAGTAATTATCAGGTGATTTTAAATGTAGTTTCGCTGTATTATTTTTCACCCAAGAATGAAATTGTGTACCTATCAATTCAAAATCCTGATTCTCAGAATCTGCGTTTTTGGATCTTTGAGAATCTGCGTATTTACCACGAAGCCAAGCTCGAAAAAAATCTAAATCTCCGTCATTATATGTAGTGTTCTTGATCTCTTGAATGCGCTGTTTCCAGAATTTATTTGCTTCTTCCATTTTTGTTTCAACTTCACCCTCTCCCATCTTTGATAATAAATAACCTTTTAAAATTTCTGTAGGATTAAGGCTCAATCCTCTATCATTCATTGTTTCAAAAATCGAATATGCATTATCCATACTAAATGCACGAACCTCTACAAGTACAATTTTATCTAATAGCCATTCGATAAATATTGGGAGAATGTCTGTTTGATATAATTCTTGTGGGAATAACTTAGTAATATCTTCATATCTCTCTATAATATTTCGGCATGATTCATCTAAATCATCGAAACGCTCTTCCATCCTACTATAAATGTTATTAGGATTCTCGATAAGCTCTTTTATTATGGAATCTCTACTTTCAACATTTATTACCAATGATGTTTTACCGCCCTTTTTTATATATAAATATGGCATTATATCTTTTGAAAGATCTTCGCTTATATTCAATTTAATTTGGAGATGGTGTAAAAAAATTAATAGTAATGTAAACGATGTCAATCGTTGCTGCCCATCTATGATAGATAATGCACCTTTATCTTCACATAAAACGAGAGGCCCCATATAGTAGCAATCATAGGTTTCGTATTCTTCAATATTATCACCATCTTTGTATGATTTTTGAAAACTGGTGACTAAGTCGCTAATTAAGGCTTCTATTTGAGTCCTTTCCCATCGATATTCGCGTTGAAAAAGATCTATTTTATAACGTTGTCCAAATAGTATATCTGCAAGTTTTTTGTCTTTTGCAACTATCTTGTTTGCTATATGTCCCATATCATTTTAATTCTTTAATTAATAATTTTTGAATACAAAAAGCATACTCATATATGCCAGAGAAAGCTTCAATTGGATCAATCTCACCATGAAATAATTTACATCTTAATTCATAAATTATTTGTATAATAGCTTTGCTTACATCATCATAATTGTCAATAAAATATAGGTGCTTGGACTCATCTATTGTTATACTACCCGACGGGGCTGATAATTTATCCTTCCTTTTCCGAGGAGCGACAACTATATTTATTGTTCTTTTGGGGTTTATATCATTTAGACATTTTTCTACATATTTCTTTTGCTCATTAGAAATACCCAAATAAATCGAATCAGTTTTTAATTCAGTTAAAGAGCAATTATATAACTCAATACTATTAATTGTGGTCATATTTCTAGAGCTAATAATCTCAAATATCCATCGTGGCGAAGTTTTAGGTCGGGTAATATCTTTTCTACCTTTGTATGAATATTTCGATGTGGGTATAGTGGTTTCAGTTTTTGAGTTATCGGTTATGCATATTGATGTAAAAGCAATTCTTTCATCATTGTTGGGTGTGGCATGCGCCTCTAATTCAGAATGTAAGTTGCTTAGACAGCTTTTGAAATAACGCGAATCATCATTATTCCCCCTTAGTAAACTAATAATTCGATCTTTATATGTATTGTTATTACTTTTTATATAGTTTATAATTTGTTTATCATTAACACACTTAGGAGTTCCTGATTCATCATAGAAGTTTCGCATATACCAAGCATTGTAAGGAATCCAAGCCTTAATGAACATTGTATAATAATCAGGTTGAGCTTTATCAATCCAATTACTTATAACTGTATTTACTGACATATTTTTTTATTAAAGTAATTTTGGTTTTCTCTTTACTAATCTTTTGGGTATTATTTTGCCAATCAAATAAGAAATAGAAAAACTGAATTTATGTTTTAGAACGATTATCTATTAGTAATTTATTCAAGGTCTCGACAAATACTCGACAAATATATAAAAGATTTATTAAAACATAATAGATAAAAGACATTTTTTTGATGTTATTTGTAATTAAACACCCTGCGTCTTTACAACGTATTGATTATACCATTATATTTACAGAAAGTTTTAAATGATCCAAGTCATGAAGAAATTCGTATTACTGCTTTCGTTTGCATGTCTGCCTATCTTATATGCTCCATGCGCTCCAAGACATCATCTGCGAGTACATCGGCCTGCACACGCTACGATGGTCTACATCTGTACCGGCCCATACTCTAAAGTATACCATTCCAGTCCCTCATGCCGTGGACTGAATAGATGTTCGGGCGATGTTAGAACCATCAGCCTGAAATCGGCACAGAATATGGGTAGAAGGGCTTGCAAGATTTGCTATTAGAAGAGGGATGAAGGGTAATGTTTAACAGATTTGACTGTAGAAGCCATTGCCTACGCTCTCGTAATTGCCACCTCATGGCGATGAGATAGTAATGAATCTCTTTATGAGCCATAGAACAAGGTACGGATTAAACAGCTGGTTCCAAAACTTCTCCCGATTACATCTTTACTTTACGAAGTTAACTTTCATCAATCCCAGCATTGCCGCTCGATAAAACAGGTAATGCGGAAGATTGACTGTTTGTTTCCGCTTAGAAGATATTGTGAGAAGTGCCATTGTTTTCTCTATTTAAATAATCAATAAATACCATCATATCCTTTCTGAAAGCTCACCTTCTTTATATGCATTTTGAATTACCATGTCTATCAAATTTTCAGTTTTCCAATTTCGCTATAAGTTTTTTATCATTCCGGACAAATTGTCAATTAAATAATTAAAACAACGCTTATGTTCATTGAAATTAGTTGTTTCTAGTATATCAATTAATTTTTGATCTGGAGAAAAAATATAATAGTTAGCTATATTGGATAAATTACGAACGTTTTCATTGTTTAAATGTATAAAGCAATTTCGAATTTGTTTAAAATGGTTTATCTGATTCTGATAATTACTAATCAATCCTAGGAGATAACACATATCATAAGAATTATTAGTTGTATTTATATGGCTTGCTATCTCAATTATTATCTTAGGATCGCCCCATGTCGCTTCTTGACAACTACCAGTTATTCTATCACCGGGAAGGTAGTGCTTTCTTTTACCACAAAGATATAATAGATAAGCACAACTTTGTTGATCATCATAATCTGGATATATTGGATTTATAATATTATTATTAAAATCAATCCCTCCTGAAACATATGCTATCCAAAATTCTCTCCAAAATAAGTTCCATTGATTCCATATAAAATTCACGATTCCTGCAGAAACTGTAAGTTGGGTTTTATGGTCAGAATAGCTATATAATGAAGAATAATTATCTACGATACTAAAAAAACGTATTCTCTTGTGGCGAAGAAATATCATGATTGTAATATACTAATGAAAGTTCTTATCCTTATTAAACGGTTATTATAGCTATGTGTAGTTGCAATACAAGCTTTTACAAATTCAGGATACTCCCCATCTTCTTTTTTGTCTTCTGCCTCTGACAATGCGCGTATTAAATTCGAGGTACTTTGATTTATATCAGCAGCAAAATTATTTATTACTGGGTAATCACTCAAATCTCCTTTCTTATCAGGTAATCCATACTTGTTATACATAAGGGCTCCCATTAATGTATAAAAATTATATGCCTGCACTTTACAATTATCAAAAACTTCAGTAAGATTATTTTTTATAAAGTTAAATGTACTAGTTATGATCTCTCTTAGAGCTTCCTCATTATTAAAAGATTCATTGTTACTTTTATAAATCAGTTCGAGTTTATTCGTTGAGCGATTCTGGATACCTTCTAATCTTAGTTGGCAACATTCAGTTAATAAATCTGCGTCATCCATTCTCGAAATATCACGAAGTGACAACACATGATATTGTTCAAAAAATGGAGTCACATGTTCCAAAATATCATTAATAAACCATTTAAATTTACCTTGATATGTTGCATGCCTTTTTTCCGAATTATTTAATGGTAAAGTATAGGAATTAATTCTCTTAAATATTTCTAGTATTTCTTCATCCGTTGCTGAGATAATATTATCTGTAGAAACTTCATAGGCCAATAATCCTTCAGAGACATCCTCAGGTAAATCTTTGTACATCATCCCCTGATATTTTTTACTTACAGATGTCAGTTTTAATTTATTATCAATAAAATCTCTTATTGTAGTCATTCGTTGTTGTCCATCAATAATCTCTCGTTTTGACTTTTTTGTTAATATATCTACTGTCTGTTTAAGTATAATTTTCGGGAAAGGAAAGCCGTTTAATATGGTGTCTATAAAATAAGATCTTGCATTATCTGGCCATAATCCTGTGCCCCTTTGATAAGTACGATTTATCGTTAATTCTGCTGTCTTCATCAAATTAAAAAGATCAGATATTGGTTGTGTATTTCTAATAATTTTCATTGTCTTTAGAATTTAAATTTATATTATTGACTTGTGCCATTAATTTATAAAAATCATTTTCATTTGAATTTTAAATCTATATTTTACCAGATTTCACCACTTCCGCTTATTTAGGCATTTGCTGACAGATTTTACCTAATAATAATTTTCCGTTTTCTTTTTTATTTCTTTTGATACCATCTGGACCCCATGCTCCCCATTGCTTAAAGAAGAAAGGAATCTGCAAATCATCCGCTTGCTGTTTAATTGATAGAACCCATTCTTCTTTCATCGGACGTGCCTGTAAACCGCTTTCCCCGCCGACAATAACCCAATTAATCCCTGTTAAATCGAGATTTCCTAAATCTTCTAACAAAGGTTCACAAGATAAAAATTTAACTTTAGCATCTAATTTGCGAATGCAGTCAATACGTTCTTTAGAACTGCTAACTTCAATCGTTGTTCCGATCCATACATTTTCCGGAATATTATGACTTAAAAAATATTCCTCCATTCTTTTTGCGCGTTTCGTTAATATTTGATATGTATGTTGTGGCGTTTTTTTAATTGTATCCATGACTTTATCGATAAAATCAAAAGATACATTTTTATGGAATAAGTCGCTCATTGAGCATACAAATATCAATGCTGGCTTTTTCCATTGTAATGGTTCTGATAAATCATCGGGATGTATAGTTAATTTAAATCCGTTTATATACTTTTTATTATTCATTGCACGCAACCGACGAGACATTATTTCTGCGTAACAGTGCTCACATCCTGAGGAGAACTTAGTACATCCAGTAATAGGATTCCAAGTTCTCTCAGTCCACTCTATTTTTGTTGTTCTCATTATCATTTATAATAATTTTTGGTTGTACTTCTTTAGAGTATTGATAAGACAAATAGAACGATTTTTTTCTCGCCTCTTTTGTCGTTCCATACTCTAGAACCTCTATTCGTTTTTTATTTTGTAAATCAGATAAAACTTGATTGGCATGCTTTGGTAAAAACTCGTTATCTAATACATATTTATATATTTCTATATTAGTTCGAGGGGACTCTTTAATAAATGACATTAATAAATCCGTCAATCTCATAGATTGTTTATTTTCAGCTTCTTTCTCAAAGAATTCATCAAAAAGTCCTACTTCTGTTGGAGTATCAAAACCATTTCCATCCAAAGTATCTAAAGCCCATTTCGCTTCTAAATTTTTTTCATAACCTAATAAATTTGGAGAGATAAAGAATAATGCAAAATAACTATTTTTATTTCGTTCAATGTGATAAGAGGTCGTATAAAATAAATTGTCAAAGCTTAGTGCTCCTTTAATATAATCTATATATTGTATTATAGTAATGTTTTCATTTCTAACAATTGGATGATCTTTTGAAAAAAAACTTTTCACAAAATCACTTAAAGGCTTATATTGCGAAATGTCTTCATTTGCAACAGCGTATTGTGTAAAACGATACATGTGTGATATTGGAAGAAATAGAATTATCTCAGTTCTGTGATTTTGCATTAATTGATATATAATTTCTTTTTTTATTTGTTTGTATCCATATGGATCTATAAAAATCAAATTACGTGAATTCGAATTTGTTTTTGTTACTTTATTGCATATTTTTATTAGAAAATCATCAGCATTTTCATGAAAACACGAGACTTCACAACATTGCATCTGCATATTATTCTTATCGATGTATTCTTTCACTTTATATACTCGAGATTCATCAATGTCATTTATAAACAAATGTACTTTTTTTATTTTCCCATTACTTTCAAAGATTTTTTTTATTGTATCATAAGCAACAATAGGACTCCCTTTGTGTCCATCTGTATAAAGTCCCATGCCACAAAACACATCGTATATATTAATAACTTGAATATATTTTGTATTATATAAAATTACAAGATATAATTCAAGATATTTATGGTAAAACTCCACTTTTGCTTGAGAGTGAATTTGCATTGTGCTTTTAATATCCTTTTCTTTCATAGTATAAATAATTATTTAAAATTCACAAATGACGTTACATTAAATTTGTTTTCTAAATTAAGCCAAAGAAGAACACACTTTCTCTAGTTATATATTTATTTATAGGATATATAAAAAGCATGAATAAACAAAATCAATATATGTAAATTATCATTTCCATAGTCTTTTTATACGCTCAAGAATTAAGAATCCTTTATATAGCATTTCCTTTCCCACATTTTGTGCACTGTAATCGGGATTGTCTCAGAAACAAATAAGTACTCATCACTCCATTTACAATGTGCCGATAAAGATACGAATGCCAAAGTTATTAATTATGAAATTTAAAAACAAATTAAATTTGAGGAATTTTCATTAAGAAAATGGACTCACAAAAGGAATCGAAATAAATTCAAACGCGCGATGCAAAGCATATATAATGATGCGATCTACAAAACAAACACTAATGCCGTCAATTGTCGTATGTTAGTTTTTCCGGTGACGTCCATCCAGACAACAAAAAAAACATACATACGTGGATGGAGCAAATGATGGATTATCGGTAAGGAATTGCAGAGACCTACCCTATCCCATTACTCTCACAAGCGAAGAGGAACATTTTACATAAAACTATAAATGTGATAGCCAAAACGAGCGATAACATCCGCCCTTGTCAACCGTTTCAGGTAAAACATCCGCAACACACTGATATACAGCTATAAATTCGTATGGACGAAAATAAAAATTCGTATGGGCGAATTTTTATTTTCATAAGGACAAACTTTTATGTTCGTCCTTATCCTTTTTGGGGAATGCGGATGATATTTGCACGGCAGCATAAGAGGTGATTAAGAATGTCTTTATTTTAGATGCGATTTGTTACAATGTTTTACTATGCATCGGGGTGCTCGGGGTGCTTTTCCTTAGGGACTTTTTGAGTTTTTTTACTTTGTCAATATTTAGTACTATCATAATGATAGTAGGATATTATCCTTTATATTTACAAATAAAAAAAGTAATAATCTCCTATAGAAAAAGCATCCCGAGCACCCCGATGCAAAAAATGAATCCAACTTTAAATATACTGTAGAGCCTTTTGCAAAAATGAAGAAAATTCACTTTTTTCATTCATTTTTTGATTATTAGGAGGTTCATAAAAATCACTTTGCTATTAAAAACAAGCTACTGGTATAAATAGTGTCAGCTATTGACGATAATAGCAGAAATAAAGGCAAAATTGAAAAAGCAAAAAAAAGGCCCATTTTCTTGCTTTTTCAAGAAAATGGGTGGGTAAAATGACTTTTTCAGTTAGAAGATGGTCAAATCATTTTCTGTTGTGAAATTTCCTCTTTCGTATGCTAAATAGTCATGGTACATTTGCTTGGCTTTTTCAAAATCTTCGTCCGAGTGGATCAATATTTCGTTTGCCTTGTACAGATCGCGAATGGTTGCTTCGCGATGAGCCAAAAGAATTTCCAACGGCACGTATTTGTCGTATTCCAAATCGAGTACTTGGGTAGAGTCGCGCTGCTGCTCGATGTATTCGGCCTGTTCGGCGGTCAACACATAGCAGCAAAAATTGCTTCCATTGTGATGGCTCTCGAAAGGTATTTTCCTTCTTTTGAGTGCCTTGGTCAGTAATACTATGGCGCTCTTGTCGGTAGCGATATTGGGGCTCAGGCGCTTGAAGGCTTGGAGTATTTCGGCTACTCTATATTTGGCCTTATCGGGATAATCTTCGGGGTATATGCGGATGTATTTGAGAACCATTTCGTACTCGTCGCTATTGCGTTCGAAATGGTGGGCGTAGGCTGCAAGCTCGTCCTGCTCGTCGGGAGTGAAGTAGTACTTGAAGCCGGTAGCCATGAGATGCTTGATTTGAGCGAATATCTGCCTATAGTTGGGTGTGAAAGGCACGAATTTGGATACCTCGAACACGTGGTAACGGCGGTTGCCTTCGGGACCGTCCATGAACTTGGTGCTGTTGCAGGCTCCGATAAACGAGGTGCGGTGGCAGTGATTGTGGCTATAGTGTCCGTATGGCTGCCGAAAATCGATTTTGGGAATGGTGACATCGCCCTGCAAGCTATCCTTATCGTTCTTGTCGAGTTTCTGCATCTCGTCGACGAAGATGACCAGCTTGTGGGCTATATAGTTGCCGAATTCCTCTTTGGTGATCTGTAGGCGTTTGGGGATAAACAAATGATTGCTCATCTCCTGAGGCAACATTTTGCTGACGGTTTGTGTCTTGCCTTCGCCTTGCGAACCGGTGAAGAGCACGATCATGATATGGTTCACGATGTTGTCGTGCAGATAGCTTTGCACCATACCGACATACCACATGGTCAGAATCTTGCGAAAGCGGGCGGGGTCGTTCACGACGATAGAGTCCGCCCAGTCTGCTATGTGGTCGTGCCCGTCCCATTCGGGGCATTCGTCCATGTAGCTGCGTACGGGGTCGAACGATTTGGCAAAGCTACTTTCGAATATGGTACGCACTTCGCTTACTTGCATACTTAGGCCCATCTCGGTGGCTGCCACGTGCAGATCGGTGACGATGCGGTCTTTCAGTTCTTCGAATTTCCGCTCGCCGGCATCGTATTTTTTATGCTCGATGTATTCGACGCGTTCGGACAGCTGGTTGAAACGCAACCTGTAGAGGCGCGCTATTTCTATCTTCATATAGATTTGATTGCGTAATTCCGAATAGATGCGTTTTTTATTGAACTGTGCACGCTCTGTGGTATAAATGTCGCGCACCAGTTGACGTATTTCGTCGGGGTCTTTGAGCACGGCGTTTTGCTCGACGTTTTGGAGCAGGGGTTCAGATTGAAGTATCAGTTGCTCGGTCTCGTGCTGAGGTATGCCGTACTCGTTGAACCGGTAGGTGGCCAAGAGTAGAAATTTGTGCCGGTTGCCGACTACGTAATGCTGCTTGTGCCGATAGAGATTGCGATATACGATTTCTAACAGTAATTTGCGGCGTTCGTAAGAGATGCTTTCATCGCCGGTAAATGGGACCAACGACTTCTTAATCTTTTTTTTGCCGGTAGCGGTCGTAGGCTTCCGCTGTGCTGCATCGGGAGAAGCAGGTGCGGGCTGTGGTGCGACTTCGGCAGTAGGTGCCGTGGCTGCGGGCACGACGATGGGTGTGGCGTCGGCATTGAAGTAGGCATCGGCATCGCTGGAAAGGAAATTGAGCCGTGGCATGTCTTTGCCGCTGGTGTCGATAACGTAGCCGTAGGTGCGCTGGAAATAGGCGGCAATGGTGGTATAGGCTATGGAGTAGAAGGCCTTGCAGGCGTCCCACTCCTCGGGCATGCGGTCGTCTTCGGGCCGATAGGCTACGATGACTTTGAGTCCGTGGCCCCGCACGCTCACGTTGCACAGTAGCACGTGGGGGTCGGATTGCATGTTGCCTTTCAGGGCTTCGAGATCGTCTGCCGACAGACCGTCGAAGTCGAGCACCGTGAGGCCCGTGAGTGCACGGAAGTATTCTTCTTTGCGTCCGCCCTTGAAACGTGCCGCCACGGTGACGGCGGGCAGTGCCTTTTTGAGTTTTTCGGCTTCTTTATCGCGTTTGTCACGCTCGAGCCGGCGTATTTCTTCGATCCTGTCGGTAAGGAAACCGCCTTTGATAAGACTGAGGTATTTTTCGAGGCTGATGTCGCCTTGTTCTTGCGTGAGCGTACGGAAGTACGTCATGTGGTATTGTTTCATATCGTTTCAGTAAATAATAAATAATAAGGTTGTTTAAATCAAGGTGTTCCGAGGTATTTCACAATAGCCTGCACTTGCAGGGGCGAATAGTTGTGGGCGCGCTTGGCGGTGTGCAACGCATCGAGTTCCCTGCGCAGAGGCAGACAGAGTTGTATCCAACGGCGCAGTTGCCGGCGGGCGGCTTGTGCCGAAACAGTGGGGTTGTAGAGACAAGCCAGTTCGGCTTTCGAATAACTTCTAATCATAAAATCGTCGATTATCATATTGGTTTAAAATATTGATTATTAGTACCTAAAGATACTAAAAAAGGAGCAGACCTACAAGGTTTACAGGGAATAATCCACAACATTTGATGATGTTTTTGGAGGATTTAATCTTGTCTTTTAAGTGGTGTATCTGCATACGAAAATGGCGCGGACAGACCAGATCGAGTTGGAACATAACGGTGCCTTCGGGGGCATCGATCACCATGGGACGGTCCGAATTGAGCATGACGCTGCGAGTATAGGCCGACAGGCAACGCCCCAATATGCGATGGGGCAAATGGATGTGATCTTCGCGCACGGCAAGCGTCTCGCCTGTATGTGGGCTCAACTGGTGGTATACACGCACGGGATAGCCTTTGGTGTCGGCATAAGTCTTGCGCACAATACCGCCGCCGGCAAGCACCGTGCGCTCTTCGTGCAAGAGGCTATCGCCCAAGAGCAGACTGTCGTTTATCTTCTCGAGCATGAGGCGCACCTCACCGTTCTCTGTACGGCGAAAAGCGAAATGTGCCAGGCAACTGCAATAATAGTGGCGATACTGGGTGCCCGTGCACACACAGTGGCGCGAGTGGTAGCCTTGCAAAAGCCGGTCGATCTCCTGGCGAGGGTAGTTCATAAACTCATCTTTCTTGATACCTGCCCTTTCCATTTCGGCAAAAGGCAAACTTTTCAAATCAATTTTTTCTTTCGTCATAATCATTTATGGTATTAAAAATTTAATATTTAGAAGGATGCATACACCCTTCGCAAGCAAAAATAAAAGGAGCTCGGTAAGCACACAATACTTTTGTAGAAATTTTCAAGAAAGTTTTTCTGAAATGTTAAAAAAAGGCCGTAAATAGGGGCTTTTACATGAATGTATAAGTAACAATATGTAATCAATAATTGCTATTCGTCCGCTTTTGTTCGCACTTGTTCGGAATAGGGTTTACACCAAATGCGGTAATCGTACCTTTGTTGTGTTCAATCGCGATAGAACGTTACAAATTAACAATTGGTACAAACTAAAAAATTAAATCGGTTATGGCAAATGTATTTTATGCTCTGGTGAAGCGTCGCAATCCATTGAAAAAAGACGCACCTCAATTGTATTATGCGGCAGCACAGAAAAGTGGTGACCTCACGTTCGACGAACTCAAAGCGAGTATCGCTCACGCTACCATGGCTACGGCGGCCGATGTGTCGCACATCGTGGAGAGTCTGCTCAAGGTGATGTCCGACGGACTGAAATCGGGCAAGTCGGTGTTCCTCGACAAATTCGGCAAGTTCCGTTTGTCGTTCTCCAGCAAAGGGGCGAAGACGATGAAGGAGTTCGGCACGGAGATGATACGAGGCATTCATATCGTGTTCCGCCCGTCCAAAGAGTTGCAGATTCGCAAGGGCGAACTGACGTTCGAACAGAAAGAGACTGTGGCGGATCAGAAAGCGGCACTCAAGGCGAAGATCAATGGCGGTGGTTCCAACACTGGCGGCAATACCGGAGGTAACACTGGAGGAAATACCGGTGGCGACAAACCAGGGGACGAGTCTATGGATTAGGTTTTCATTCTTCTTTATGGAAAGAAGAACGAAACAAGAAGAACCACCGGCGCATTACAATATAGCTAACAAATAATTGGTTTAGAGCTTGAAATTTGTAAACGCCCTCCTCACGTCGGTTGAACGAGTACAAATTTGTAAGCTCTCTCCCTAATCATTTGTTTAGCTATTGTAATGAAGCCGGAAAGCCTTCGGACTTGGACTTGGATTGGACATAATTAGTGTTTATTGGATGCAATTGAACGTGTATTTCAAGGTTGGTACTATGACTATAGTTATCGCAATGAAAACGTAGATATTGTCCAATACATGTCCAATCCACTTGGCCCGGCTTCAGCTTTACGTCTCCATGAAGTGCCGAGGATGAAGGCGATAAATCCATTTCGTTCAAACGACGAAGGAGAGCGTTAATGGATTTGCGGCTTCAGACCGGTATGGAATGAGACAGGTAAAGATGCGCCGGTGACTCTTTTGCTTCGTTTTCTGTTCGCACAGAAAATGAAGACCCTGAAATAAGTAAATAAAAAATCAATTAAAACTGTAGTATTATGAAATCAATATTTATGAAAATAGTGGACTGCCTACTGGCAGTTGTGCCTTTCCTCAAGAAGAAGGATGTGAAGGAGATTCGTGAATTCTCCGATATGGTGGCGGGACAGTTGGACTTCCTCGTGGGGGAACTCCGTAAGGTACTCGACGACTACTGCGAACTGTCCGCCAAAATGCGGGAAATGCATGAGGAGATACTTTCTTTACGTAAGAAATTAGAAGAAGCTTTTTCTAATTCTTCTTTTTAAATTTTCATTTCTTTGTGTGGACAAAGAAACGAAACAAAGAAAGCCACCGGCGCACCACAATATAGCTAACAAATAATTGGTTTAGAGCTTGAAATTTGTAAACGTCCTCCTCACGTCGGTTGAACGGGTACAAATTTGTAAGCTCTCTCCCTAATCATTTGTTTAGCTATTGTGATGAAGCCGGAAGCCTCCGGAATTGGACTCGGATTGGACGTAATTAGACCACTTATAGAGATAAAGCAAAGAACTCCGACATTGGTTCTTATTGGACTTGAATTAGACATAATTTAATGCCACTGAGTGCTGCTTGATTAAAATTGTCCAATCCTCGTCCAATATAGTTTGGGCCGGCTTCAGCTTTACGTCTCTATGGAGTGCCGAGTATGAAGTCGATAAATCCATTTCGTTCAAACGACGAAGGAGAGCGTTAATGGATTTGCGGCTTCAGACCGATACGGAATGAGACAGGTAAAGATGCGCCGGTGATTCTTTTGCTTCGTTTTCTGTTCACACAGAAAATGAAGACTCTAATTCACACAGAGAAATGAAGATTACGAACCACTCAGAAAATGAAGACCCTAAAGAATAAAAGAAATAATAATATTAAAATGATGACAAATACAAAGCAAGTTGAGGAAGCCGCAGTAAGCGGCAAACCTACCATCCTACGAGATATAGAACTGATAGTGATTCATTGCTCCGCTACACGTGTGAACCGTGACTTCACGGCGCGCGATGTAGACACAGCGCACCGCTACCTCGGCTATTCCAGATGGGGATACCACTACTATGTACGCAAGAGCGGAAGGATAGAACGCATGCGACCTGAGCAAGATATCGGTGCGCACTGCTACGGACACAATCGCGAATCCATCGGAGTGTGCTACGAGGGTGGACTGGACGAGAATGGCAAAGCGGCCGACACACGTACGGCACAGCAGTCCATAGCCATGCACGAGCTGGTACGCCAGTTATGGACACGCTACCCGCAGGCTCGAGTAGTGGGACACCGCGACCTGTCGCCCGACCTGAATGGCAACGGGGTGATAGAGAAGTTCGAACGCATCAAGGAATGTCCCTGCTTCGACGCCATACCTGAGTTTGAAAGGCTACGTACAAAGTAATGCAGTTGCTCCAGAGACTCACGCTCCAATTTCATATTTGTATTTGTTTAATGATTTCAAAGCCAAAGGGTGGGATGAAGCAAAAGCTTCATCCCACCCTTTCATTATTAACCCATTCAACCACTATTTTGTCAATTATACGGAGGCTTTATATTCGCCAGTGTTTATATTGATAGTGAAAGTAAACTCTTTCTTGGTACCGTCATAATAAACCATATTCACCTTATATTTCCATACATCTGTCGATTTGTCAAGCAATGTACTTGTATATTTTGGTTTAGCATCTGATGGTATTTCAAATGGGATAATTATTTTCTTTATCCAAACCGCACCAGCATTACTATAATTCCATTTTAATATGGAATTATTAATATATAAAATTGCTTCTTCATTTGATACAGGAATTGTATAAGAAAAAAGAGTACTGATATCAAGCATGCCAATGCCATTTATGCCTGTAGAATAATCAGTAGACGAACTGAATGAGAACAATTGATAACCTTCAATATTAGTCACTTTGAAAAATGAATTTAACAGTGTTGAATATATTCCCACATCATCTACTCCATATTCGCATAGAACGATACTGTTATTGTACCAATCGCGATAATACTTTCCTGCAATATGGACGGATTCATTTTGCTTTGTAAAAGATGTAATATAAGAGATAGGGAGAGCAGTAGACGAGACGTGGAGACAAACAGTTACAATATTACCGTCATCTGTTTTTCTATAAAATGAAGGAGTGACACTTTTTATTTTAACATTTTCATATTCTCCATACCCTCTATCTATTTTATAATTCGTTGTATCAATAGGTATTCGATCTTCCCATTCAAATATTTTTTCTTTAGTTCTTTGAGAATAAGCTGCATACCATAAATGACCATCTTTGACTCCGCTAAATAAAATGGAATCTCCTTTAATAATATCAGTAGTATTTCTACAAGTTATGCTTGAATAATCACCAACATATTTATCCCAATTTGTTTCTGGATTATTGTCCATACTATTGTTTTTATTATTGCAAGAGTAAAGTATATTGCACAAAATAGTGATAGATAAAATAAAAAAGAACTTCCCGAGCTTATTCATATTTTAAATATTTTTCATTTAATATTTATTCCATAAGTATTCTATTAATCAAACCGAGGCTTTATATTCGCCAGTATTTATATTGATAGCGAAAGTAAACTCTTTCTTAGTACCGTCATAATAAACCATATTCACCTTATACTTCCATACATCTGTTGATTTGTCAAGCAATGTACTTGTATATTTTGGTTTAGCATCTGTAGGAATATCAAAAGGTGCTTTACATTCTGTAGTCCAAACATTATTTCCTGTTTTCAAATTGTCACGGCGTATTTTCATTGGCCAATAGCTATCATTGTAAGCACCAATTCCTTCTTCATAGGAAACGGGAACATAATAATGAGAGACATACCTCTCGGTAGTATATAACATATCACCGCTTTGCGAATAACAATAAAAAGTTGTTGCATTAGGGCTCATAAGGACTGAGTTATTATACCATTCATAGATATAAGTGTCATCATAAATTGATATTACATGTTTGGATTTATTATTGCTCGTGAATACTGTATATATGAGATCTTGAGAACTATAATACGGATTTTCCGATAAATGAAAAAATATAATGTTTCCCGTATCTGTCTTTGTATAGAAAAAGGGAGCAATACTATTATTAATATATGAATATGGACATATTGATTCTATATGAAACGTTTCATATTCTCCATATCCACTATCCATTTTAAGCACGCTATCGGTTTCTTCAATATCTTCCCATGTTTGCTTAAGAGTTCCATTTGAATCAAATAAGCTAAACCATAAATGTTTGTTTTTAATTCCAAGCAAGTAAAAATTATGTTCTTTGTCACCCCCTGAAGTAAAATAAGTTCGACATGTAATGTTCGAATAATTGCCAATATATTTGGCAAACATCATATCAGTTCCTGATAATTGAACAGGAGACTCATTATTACTTTTACTACAAGAAGTAAGGATAGCTACTAAAACGACAAATAAGGCTATTCCAAAAGGTTTAAGTGTTTTCATAAACGCACAATTAAGCTTTCCTATTCCCTCCAGAAAGCGATTATAAAATAAAAAGCGTGGGAACTTAATCCTATTGCCTACCCGATAATAATTAAAATTCACGAACAACAACAAAATAATCAACGCCTTTAGTTATGATTTTCATTAAAAATGAATAATCTGTTAGAGCTAGTAAAATTACACAAAGTATTTGAATATTTGACAAAAAAAACAATATTTATTTGAGATAATTTTCAACAGAATATATATTTCAAGAATGAATACTTACCCATTATTCTAGACTATCGATAGATTTTGCATCTGTAAAAGAAACAATAAAGTAAAGAATAAGAGGGCTCACCGCAATCTCTCGCTCGATTTATTGAGCGAAAGGTCGTGAAGCCGGAAAGCCTCTGGGATTAAGTCTATATTGGATTTAAATCTTCATTTCTTTGTGTGGACAAAGAAACGAAACAAAGAAAGCCACCGGCGCACCACAATATAGCTAACAAATAATTGGTTTAGAGCTTGAAATTTGTAAACGTTTCCGATAAGCGAGAGCAGAAGCCAAAGTTCTTTGGATTATGCCGAGCGTAGGAAAGGTCGGCGATAGCCAACCCCTCCTTACGTCGGTTGAACGGGTACAAATTTGTAAGCTCTCTCCCTAATCATTTGTTTAGCTATTGTGATGAAGCCGGAAGCCTCCGGAATTGGACCTGGATTGGACGTAGTTAGAGTTTGTTGAATGTTACTGAGTATTGTCCAATCCGCGTCCAATCCTCTCTGCCCGGCTTCAGCTTTACGTCTCCATGGAGTGCCGAGTATGAAGTCGATAAATCCATTTCGTTCAAACGACGAAGGAGAGCGTTTATGGATTTGCGGCTTCAGACCGGTATGGAATGAGACAAGTAAAGATGCGCCGGTGACTCTTTTGCTTCGTTTTCTGACCCAACAGAAAATGAAGACTCTAATTCACACAGAAAATGAAGATTACGGAACCACTTAGAAAATGAAGACCCTGATAGAACCAATACAGAGAAATGAAGACCCTAAAGAATAAAAGAAATAATAATATTAAAATGATGACAAATACAAGACAAACAGGGGAAGCCGCGGTAAGCGGCAAACCTACCATTCTACGAGATATAGAACTGATAGTGATTCATTGCTCCGCTACACGTGTGAACCGTGACTTCACGGCACGCGATGTAGACACAGCGCACCGCTACCTCGGTTATTCCCGATGGGGATACCACTACTATGTGCGTTAAGAGCGGACGCATAGAACGCATGCGCCCCGAGCAAGACATTGGTGCTCACTGCTACGGACACAATCGCGAATCGATAGGTGTGTGCTACGAGGGTGGCGTGGACGAAAATGGCAAAGCCGCCGACACACGTACGGCACAGCAATCCATAGCGATGCACGAGCTGGTGCGCCAGTTATGGACACGCTACCCGCAGGAGTGGGACACCGCGACCTCTCGCCCGACCTGAATGGCAACGGCGTGATAGAGAAGTTCGAACGCATCAAGGAATGCCCCTGCTTCGACGCCATTCCTGAGTTTGAAAGGCTGCGCACGAAGTGACGCAATCGCTCCAGAGCTTCACGCTCCAATTTCATATTCGTATTTGTTTAATGATTTCAAAGCCAAGGGGTGGAATGAAGTTTTTGCTTCATTCCACCCTTTCATTATTAACCCATTCAACCACTATTTTGTCAAATTATACGGAGGCTTTATACTCGCCAGTGTTTATGTTGATAGTGAAAGTAAACTCTTTCTTGGTACCGTCATAATAAACCATATTTACCTTATACTTCCATACATCTGTTGATTTGTCAAGCAATGTATATGTATATCTAGGATTAGCACCCACCGGAATATCAAAAGGTGCTTCACATATTTTTGTCCATGTAGCATTGTCTGTTTTATAATTATGGCGTTCTATTGAATTTGCAGCAAAGATAATCCCCTCCTCACACGAGACAGCTTCGCCAGAAGGCCGCCAATGTTTAGCAATATAGATTGTATCTCCTTCATATGAATAGCAACATTTCTCAATAAAGATATATTTATCATACCAGTCTTCTATTTCTCCATACACTCCAGATACACGTTTAGATTTATTATTGCTTGTAAATATTGCCACTGTTTGCGGTGAGACTCCTGAGCTTGCCAGATAAAATGCAACAATATCACCATCATTCGTTTTTTTATAATAACTTGGAATTACTTGGTATACATAACCTGTTTCATATTCTCCATATCCTTTGTTGATTTTAAAGACACTATCGGTTTCCTCATTATCTTCCCATTCCAATAATTTTTCCTTCGTTGATAATTTACAAAGACGAAACCATAAATGTTTGTCCTTAAATCCTGAGAACCTTATAGAATCACTTCCCATAGAATAATAATCATAACTACTATTGCTAGCATCTCCTTCAATCTTTGGTCTTTTACAAGTTCGACATGTAATGTTCGAATAATTGCCAATATATTTGGCAAACATCATATCAGTTCCTGATAATTGAACAGGAGACTCATTATTACTTTTACTACAAGAAGTAAGGATAGCTACTAAAACGACAAATAAGGCTATTCCAAAAGGTTTAAGTGTTTTCATAAA